>Ga0126381_100000773_pt1 | contig 34882 bp, 30 predicted proteins | sample PanSoiMetPlot_28_FD_96465 | JGI IMG/M metagenome (GOLD analysis project Ga0126381, IMG submission 96465) | Tropical forest soil microbial communities from Panama - MetaG Plot_28 | ecosystem: Environmental > Terrestrial > Soil > Tropical forest > Bulk soil | place: Panama | collected 2016-02-17 | reverse complement strand
GTTGCGAAGCCAGGTCGATACCCGTACATGGAAAACATGCATGTTGAAGACCTGATTCGCGCAGCCGGCGGCTTAAAGCGCAGCGCGGACACCAACTTGGCGGATTTGACCAGGTACCCAGCGGCGGGGAGGCCGGCCGAGCAACTGCAAGTTTCCTTGGCGTCTTTGGAAAACGGAAACGCCAGCGAAGATCTGCCCTTGCGCTCCGGCGATGTGCTGGCCATTCGGCAGGTTCCCGGCTGGAAAGATATCGGTGCAGCCGTCACCGTTCGCGGGGAGGTAATGCACCCCTCGACGTACGGAATCGAGCCCGGTGAGCGGCTGAGCTCCGTGTTGGAACGCGCGGGCGGGTTCTCGAAACAGGCTTACCCTTACGGCGCGGTGTTGATGAGGAGAGACGTTCGCGAATTGGAATCGAAGAACCGCCTGGAACTCATCGAGAGGATCAAAGAAGAACGGGTGCATATCAAGGCGCTTCCGGAAGGGGATAAGGACCAGGCCCAGGCTAAGTCGACAGCGCTGGCGCAGGTCGACGCGACACTCGTCCAGATGGCCTCGAACGAGCCGATCGGGCGGGTGGTGATTCATATTTCGTCGAATGTGAAGGATTGGAAGAACACTGCTGCAGATATTCCTTTGCGAGAGGGGGATGAATTGGTCATTCCTAAGAAGCCGAGCGTTGTAACGGTCAATGGACAAGTCTTTAATCCCACGGCGATCAGTGCGCAGCCGGGACGTTCTGCCAAGTGGTACCTGAGCCAAGCGGGCGGCTTGACGCCTGTGGCCGACAGGAAAGCAGTCTTTGTGATTCGAGCCGATGGCTCGGTAATCTCAGCGAAAAACAACAGTTCCGGTTGGTGGTCGGGGGATCCGCTTAACGCTTCGCTGAGACCCGGGGACACGATCGTTGTCCCGGAGAAAGCTCCGAAGATAACGGGCGTAAATTGGACTGCGATCATGCAGACAGCGCAGGTTTTATCGTCGGTTGCGCTTGCAGTGGCGTACATCCATCCGTAGCGTCGAGATTTTTGAATGAGGCCTGGGTTGATACTTGCGGGTTGGTTGGCGGTCAGCGCGTTTATGAGTATGCCTGGTTGGGCGGCGCATCCCCAGGATTCACAGGGGCAGAAAGTATCGACTGCGCCTGAAAAAAAGGGGGACGGAGGAGACAAGAAAGATAGCGGCGAAGTTGAGAACACGAATGTCGAAAAGACGGAGACGTCAACCGCCATAAAGGGAAACTGGAAGGGTTTGGGAGAGCGATTTTTGATCGATCAGAAGCAGATCTGGACGAGTCCGGCGAGGCTTCGGTGGCCCGACGCCAACTGGCTGTTGCCGTTGAGTGGTATTACGGCAGGCCTGTTTGTGACCGACGCGGACATGAGCCGGCATATCTCCCACAATCCAACAACCGTCAGCCACTACAACACCGCGTCCAACGTGGGAGTCGCGGCGTTGCTGGGAGGAGCCGGCGCCATGTGGCTGTTCAGCTACCCGAAACACAACGTGCACTGGCGCGAAACCGGCTTTCTGGCGGGTGAGGCGGTCCTCAACAGTCTTGTCGTGGTCGAAGCCATGAAGTATCCCCTAGGACGCGAGCGTCCTAATCAAGGCAACGGTAACGGAAGTTTCTTTAGTGGGGGCACTTCCTTCCCGTCTGAACACGCTGCTGCGTCGTGGGCTGTCGCGAGCGTCGTAGCGCATGAGTACCCGGGTCCGCTGACAAAAATACTGGCTTACGGTCTGGCCACTTTTGTCGATTACTCCCGCTACCGCGCCAGACAGCACTTTCCGTCGGATGTGTTTATCGGCAGCGTTATTGGCAATATGGTTGCTGAGGGCGTCTACAATCGACATCACGATACGGAGCTTGGCGGGGCACCTTGGGAATCATTTCGCACCTATTTGCGCCAGACGCATGCCACCTCGAGCGCCAACATGGGTTCTCCCTACGTGCCCGTGGACAACTGGGTTTATCCCGCGATGGATCGCTTGATCGCGCAAGGCTATATCAAATCTGCGATCGTTGACATGCGTCCATGGACGCGATTTGAGTGCGCGAGACTTGTAAGCGAGGCTGGCGAGCAGCTTGAAGACGTGGATGCGAGCACATCGCAACCCGCGAGAATCTACAGGTCGCTGGTAAATGAGTTTCGAGAAGAGTTAAGTCTGATGGAGGGCGGAGAGAATACGCGCGCTCGTGTGGAGTCGCTATACACCCGCGTTACGGGAATCGGCGGTCAGCCTTTATCTGACGGATACAAATACAACTTCGGTCAAACGATCATAAACGATTTCGGGCGCCCCTATGAGGAAGGCTTCAACAATGTCACAGGCTTTTCAGCGTGGGCAAGCGAATCTCGCTTCGTCGTATATGTGAATGGGGAGTACCAACATGCGCCATCAGCTCCGCCTCTGACGGCGTCAGCGCGCCAACAGATTGGATTACAACAGGGCGTGCCCGAGCCACCCGCCCTACCCGTCAATCAGATAGACCGATTCCAACTGCTAGATGCCTATGTGGGAATGACGCTTGAAAACTGGCAGCTTTCATTCGGAAAGCAAAGTCTGTGGTTTGGACCCGGCGCAGGCGGGCCAATGATCTTCAGCAATAACGCGCAACCGATTACCATGTTCCGAGTTGATCGCATCTCCCCCTTCAAGTTGCCGAGCTTTCTTGGTTATCTTGGCCCGATGCGCATCGAATTCTTTCTGGGCCAGGTTTCCGGTCAGAATTTTGTCTTCACGCTAAGCCCGGGCTTGATTGGAAGCTGGACGTCTCCGCTGTCGAACCAGCCTATGATTTCTGGGGAACGCTTCAGTTTTAAGCCGACCCCAAATGTTGAGTTCGGCTTTTCTCTCACAACTCTCTTCGCTGGGGAGGTGGTGCCGTTTACGACGCATACCTACCTCAAAAGTATTTTTAGCACCGGCAACACCACGGCCGGGGCTCCAAACAAACCTGGGGATCGCCGCTCCGGATTCGACCTCACCTACCGCCTTCCACTGCTGCGCAACTGGGCAACGTTTTATGCCGATGGATTTAACGAGGACCAGTTCTCTCCGGTGGCTTACTGGGACCGCGCTGCATGGACTGGTGGATTGTATATCTCCCATTTCCCGAAACTTCCGAAGCTGGATTTGCGGATGGAGGGTGTGTACACAGACCTCCCCGTCGGTGGCCTCATCGGACCCGGCTACTGGTACTGGAATGATACTTACCGTAGTGGTTATTCAAGCGAAGGAAACTTAATGGGGAGCTGGATCGGTCGAGGTTCACAGGGTGCGCAAGCTTGGAGCAACTACTGGTTGAGTCCAAAAAACCGAATTCAGCTCAATTTTCGGCACCAGAAGATCAGTAAAGACTACCTTCCCGGTGGCGGCTCGTTGACGGATGTGGGAGTTCTGACTGATTATTGGGTGCGCCCCAATGTTGAGCTATCAGCTTCCGTCCAATACGAGCGATGGCTCATTCCGACAATTCAAGCGAATGAGTCGAGGAATGTAGCGGTTAGCGTTGGAATCTTGCTTCAGCCACAAAAGCTTTTTAAACAGTTGTCGGCGGGCGCAGTACAAGAAGGAGCGCAATAGTGAGTTTTAGTAGCGTACCGGTTCGCCAGCCAGTCCCAGAAATGCCAGAGAGCGACTTCCCCGGAACGCCAACCCCGCCGGAGACTCAAAAAGCCGGAGTGAATTCTATCGCTTACCTACGCCTACTCTGGGCCAACCGCGATTTCATGATGCGCGCGGGATTCTACGCGTTGCTGGCAAGCGTGCTCGTCGCTCTTCTTATCCCTGCGAGATATAAGTCCGTGGCCCGTCTGATGCCACCGGAGGGTCAGTCCGCATCGGGCCTTGCCTCTGCAGTTGCGGCGATGTCGGGCAGTAGTGGATCGATGTCGGGCGGCGGTGCTAGCTTGTTGGGCGGGATCGCCGGTGATCTTCTTGGTCTCAAAAGCAGCAGTGAAATCTTTGTTGGCATTCTCTCGAGCCGCACCGTTCAGGACAAGCTGATCCGACAGTTCGACCTTCAGAGACTGTATTGGGACCGGCGCATGGAAGATGCGCGCAAAGACCTGGCCGCCCACACCGATATATCCGTTGAGCGCAAAAGCCAAATCATTACCATCACGGTAACTGACCGCGACCCCAAACGCGCTGCGGCCATGAACCAGGCGTATGTTGAGGAGCTCAATCGTCTTGTCGCGGAGTTGAGCACCTCGTCCGCTCGCCGCGAACGCATCTTTCTCGAAGAGCGTCTACAGAATGTTAGTAAAGATCTAGAATCTGCAGAGAAGGAATTTAGCCAATTCTCCAGCAAGAACACGGCGATCGACATTAAGGAGCAAGCCAAAGCCATGGTCGAAGCGGCGGCGGTCCTTCAGGGACAGCTCATCGCCGCAGAATCCGAACTTGAGGGCCTCAGACAAATCTACACGGACAACAACGTTCGTATCCGTGCCGTGCGAGCGCGGATTGATGAGTTGAAGCTGCAGCTCGAAAAAGTCGGCGGCAAGGACGAGGATTCGGCGATGCCTTCAACGCGACATTCTGAATCGCTTTATCCCTCGATCCGTAAACTCCCTTTGCTCGGAGTCACGTATGCCGACCTGTATCGCCGCACTAGAGTACAGGAAGCCGTTTTCGAAACTTTGACCAGGCAATACGAGCTTGCTAAGGTCCAGGAAGTCAAAGAGATTCCCGTTGTGAAGGTCCTCGATTCCCCGCATGTTCCGGACAAGAAATCATTCCCTCCACGCCTGCTCCTGGTTCTGCTGGGAACCCTAGCGGGATTGGGTTTCGCAAGCACATGGATTTTCGGAAAGACATCTTGGGAACAAACGGCTTCTACCGACCCGCGTAAGGCGCTTGCGCAAGAGGTATATACGACGATGAAAGCAAGCCTGCCCAAATTCGCGCGGAACGGCTCGGGAAGTCAGCCTGTCGAAGGGGAGTCCTCGAGTTGGATTCGCCTTCCTAAGGATGAAGACGAAGCGCCCAGATAGATTTTTGTCTGTAACGCATTAATTGCAAATGGGTTAGGTCACATCTGCCCTGTAAGTGACGGGGCGGAGCACTCTCCGGCAAAATGCGTAGATCACGCGATGAGACATAACGAATTGATTACGACGCTCCACCGCACGCCCCGCTTGGGAGACCTGGCCCTGCGATCGGAGTACCTTGAGCCGCGCTGGTATGCCGCCTACACGAGCGCGAACCACGAAAAACGCGTGGCCCTCCAACTCGGGCAAAGATCGGTCGAGCACTTCCTCCCGGTGTACGAGTCGGTGCGCCGCTGGAAGGACCGACAGATGACGCTGAGCCTTCCGCTGTTCCCTGGGTACCTGTTTGTTCGGCTGGCGCTTCGCGATCGCCTACAGGTGCTGCAGGTGCCGGGCGTGGCACGCCTAGTGGGATTTCACGGTGCGGCAACACCCCTCCCCGACGAAGAGATCGAAAGCTTACGGCGCGCGCTCGCTGATGGCCTACGCCCAGAACCACATCCTTATTTGAACACGGGCCACCGCGTACGGATCACTACGGGACCACTAGCCGGCCACGAAGGCATCTTGAAGCGTCGGAAAGGTGGCTTGCGAATCGTGCTGTCGATCGAGCTGATCGAGCGTTCTATTTCGGTGGAGATCGACGCTTCGTCCGTCATACCTGCGCGCGAAACTAAGTTCGAAACTTAGGTTCCCGGAATTCAAAGAAGCCTAGGTCGCAATTCCCTGCAAGGACAAAAAATCAACGGAGGGTAAAATGCAGATCTTTATTGATTCAGCCGACCAGAAGGAAATTGAAAAGTGGCTGCACCAAGGCATCATCGATGGATTAACGACGAATCCTAGCATCATGTTCAAGGACGGAGTTTATGACATTGAACAAGGTGCGCGAAGTCTGTGTGCATTGTTCGGCGACCGGCCAGTCAGCCTCGAGGTGACGACCAATGATTGCAAGGAGATGGTCGAGCAGGCGCGAACCTTCGCGAGGTGGGCGCAAAACGTCGTAGTCAAAATCCCGGTGATCAACGAGAACGGCGAGTCCTGCCTCGGAGTGATTAACACTCTTAACCGCGAGGGCATCTTGGTTAATACTACGGCGATTCTTTCTTTTAACCAGGCTATTTTGGCCGCCAAGGCGGGGGCGACTTATTTAAGTATCTTCTCGGGACGTGTTGCAGACGAAGGCAACGACCCTGCGTTACTCATCCGCAACGTCCGCCAGTGGCTCGACGCCTGGGACTACACCCCTAAGATCATCGTTGGCAGCATTCGAACCGTAATGGACATTCAGGCCGCGGCGCTGGCGGGAGCACATATCATCACGATCCCGCCTCCGTTCCTCGCCAAGATGGTGGATCACAAATACACGCGGGAAACTGTTCGTCAGTTTAACCAGGACGCTGACAAGGCCTTGGCGCAAATTGCGGAGGTCCGTGCCGCCTCGGCAACCGCGGGAGGAAGAAGCGACTGAGAGTAGCGGAGCTGGCACGATAGCCCTACGGTCGACTGTGTCATCCTGTGAACCGAGCCGATCATTCACAAAGCCCCTCCCTCAAAGGGCTTCGCGATGGGACTCTGCGCGCGAAGAGCGGACCCAAAATTCCGAGATTGTCCGCCTTGTTGCACAGTTCCGGAAAGGCCATGGCCGGAGGTCTCGTTTCGCAGGCGCTGAGGATGGCGGTCCTGATCTACCTGGCGCGGGCGTACGGGGCGAACGAGTTTGGCTCTTTTTCATTCGCTTACTCGGTTCAGGCGTTCCTCTATGTAGTCGCGCAATTCGGTCTAGCTACTTTTGCCGCCCGAGAGGTGGCCCAGACTGGTCGACTGGACCCGCGTTTATACAAATCGGTCACCGTAGCCCGTTTGTTGCTAGCCTTGTGCGGCGCCGCAGTTGCTTTAGCCGTTTTGTCGGTGGTGCCACGAGTCACCCGCGAGGAGTTGTATTTGGTTGCTGGTTTCGGGCTCAGCAACGTTGCATTGGCCTGCCTCTCAGACTGGGTATTTCAGGGGATGGGCAGGTTGCACGTGTGGGCGGCCCTAAACATCACCTGGCAAGGGGCGTGGCTCTTCTTTACGGTCGTGGCGGTTCGCGCCGGAGCGCCGGTCCAGGTGGCTTCCTTTGCCTACGCCGCCGCTGCGCTAACGGCTTCGGTGGTCGGATGGGCATGGTGTAGGCGCAACTTACGGGAGGATGGAAGATCTCCCGAGCGTCTCTATTCACTGCGCAATATTCTGCGCGAAGGTACACATCTTGGTGCGGGGACACTGCTGCAGACCTTTCTGGTCTGGATCGATATCATCGTGGTTAGGATGTTGTTGGGGCAGCATGCCGCGGGTCTTTACGCTGCAGGAAATCGGATCGCCTTGGGTTTGGGCATGCTTGCGGGATTTTACATGCAGGGAGCGTTTCCTTTGCTCGCTCGAGCTGCCTTGGAAGACCCGGCAGATTACAATCGATGTTTTCAACAAGCGTACAACAATCTCAGCGCTATCTTCGTGCCCGGAGCAGTGTGGGGGGCCTTTTACGCACCTGAGATCCTTGATTTCATTTACAAGAGACCGGAGTATTTGGCGAGCGCGCGCGTCTTTGAAATTTTTCAGCTGGTGCTGATTCTCACGACCTTCGGTGTGGTGCTCTACGGGCTCGGGGTGCTGCTCGCTTTCCGGCGGGATCGGACATATCAACGAGGCTTCGCGGCTGTCTCTCTGGTCTACCTGTTAGCCTGCCCTCTTTTGACCTGGGGTTGGGGCATCACCGGAGCTGCCGTAGCCGCGCTGCTCGTCCAGCTGATCCTCTTTGCTCTCTTCGAGATCCAAGTTCGAAAATTTATTGTTCCGAGGCACCTTGAGGCGCTCTTAGAGCCTTCTTTGCTTGGTCTCGGGACCGCCTCAGCTGGCAGACTGCTCCATCTTTCTCTATTCACCGCTTTGTCGTTTCTCGTAGCCGCATATGTTTTTCTGGGTGTGCGCTATCTGCGAGTCGTGGGCTGGCGTCAGGCAAAGAACATTAGTCTTGAATCAAGTTGAAGAAATTGCGCTTCTCGGTGGGCGCATTCTGGAGCTTATCGCGTGGCAAGCGAAAAGAAATTGCGAGTGGCACTCATAGGTTGCGGGCAGCTCGGCTGGATTCATCTGTCCCATATCGCGCGATTAGGGCTCGGTGAGTTGGTGGGCATTTGCGACTTCTACCGGCCCCAGCTCGAAAAGACAGCGCACGCGTTCAAAGTGCAGAATCTTTACACCGATCCGGCGGAAATGTTCACCAAGGCGAAACCCGATGTCGTGCACATCGTCACACCGCCGCCCACTCACGCTAGTCTGGCGATTCAAGCAATGCGGGCAGATTGCCACGTATTGGTCGAAAAGCCGATGGCGCTTACAGTGGAAGAAGCTGACCGGATGATTGCTGTCGCTCGCGAAGCTGGCAAGAGCCTCTGTGTCGATCACAACCGCCTGTTCGGCCCTCCAATGCTCGAAGCTCGCCGCCTGCTGGAAGCCGGCGAGTTGGGGGAGTTGGTGTCGGTTGATTTCTTCCAAGGATTTGGCTTGCCGCCCGGGATGAAGCTTTCTCAGTGGGACAACCAATGGTTCAGCAAGCTGCCGGGAGGGTTGGTACAAGATCTTGCATCACCCTGCCTTTATTCTCTGCTCGAATTTGCGGGCGATCCGATACGTTTCCTCGTTCTGACCAAACGGACGGGCGTGCTGCCGGCTGCACCCGCCGAGGAAGTACGCTTGGTGGTAAAGGGAGAGCGTGCTCTCGGCACCGGCACAATTTCGCTCAGCGTCCAACCCTATATGAATCAACTTACGCTTTACGGATCCAAAGGTACGGCGAGGGTCAATATCGACAACTTTACTTTGATCGTGAGGAAAAACCGCTATTCCCACTCTTTGCTCAATCGAGTGTTCGGAAACATAGCAGAAGGCAGGGAAGTCTTTCTCTCTAGCGTTGGCAGCACTTTTCGATTTGCAACGGGGAAGCAGCCACGCTACCCGGACATCCTTGAGCTGATCCGCCGGTTCTATCGCAGCATCCAGGACGGTGAACCACCTCCCGTAGCGCCCGAACAGGGTAGGGAAACGGTGAGGTTGATTCAGGAAGTGGTGACTGCGATGCAGGAGCAGACCATCGACAGCAAGAGAGAAGCTCCGCCGCTTATTTCCAAAAGGGAGCAAGCACCACGAATCCTTGTTACCGGGGCCACAGGTTTTCTTGGCAATGCGTTTGTGCGGCGCCTGCTGTCGCGCGGGGAACGACCTCGCGCGCTGGCCCGCTCAAGCATGCGAGTAGCAGAGCTGCAGCAACTGGGAATTGACGTAGTAGTGGGTGATGCGGCGGACATCACAGCAGTGGAAATGGCGGTGCGTGGGACGGAAATAGTGATCCACTGTGCCGGACGGATGGGGTCGCAAGGGACTTGGGAAGAATTCCATCGGGACTCGGTCGAAAGCACAGAGAATGTGCTCCGCGCGGCACGAGCGGCCGACCTCAAGAGGGTGATCTATGTAAGCTCACTCGGAATCTACGGTGTGCCAAACAACGGCAACCGGATCACCGAAGGGACTCCCTACGATTCAGCGCCGGAAAAACGTGGTATGTATTCGCGAGCGAAGATCGAGGCGGAGACACTTGTGCTCGATTTTGCGAAAGAAACCGGATTGGCGGTGACTATTTTTCGGCCCGGGATGATTTTCGGTCGTGGGCGCGCCCTGCCAACAGCGCCGCTGGCCTTTCCTTCTCCCATCACCGCATCGTTTTTGGTGATCGGGAGCAGCCACACATTGCTGGGTTTGAATTACATCGAAAATTTGCTCGACGCTTTCGAGTTAGCGATCGAACGACCGGAAAGCGCGGGCAAGCAGTACAACATTGTTGATGAGGAGCAATTGACCACCGGGGAATACCACCGCATTCGGGGGGAAATCGATGGTTCGCGGGCCGTGTTTGTTCCCTCCTTTCCTTTCCGGCTGGTGGCCCCGGGCATTATGCTCGTCCCGAACCGCTTTAAGACCGGGAAGCTAGCAAGCCTTTCTCCGCACGCGCTGGCTAGTGCCCTGAAAAGCGTTCGAATTGACACACGAGCAGTCCGCGAACAGCTCGGCTGGCGTCCGCGCGTTAGGCTGGAGGATGCGCTGAGGGAAAGTTTGGCATGAGCGTTCGCGGGAAGCGGCGCGTCGAAAGCAGGCAAAATTTTCAATGAGCAGCGCCGGCACCAATGTGGAATTAAAGCATCGTGTTACTCTCACCGGTGCCCCCGTGGTGATCCTGTGGATCGTTTTGTTCTCTACGCTTCCGTTTGCTGCGATTCTCGGCGGTATGAGTTGGCTGCTCATTGCCCTTGCGATCGGTACCGCCGTGATCGTATACCAGCGGCCACAGGAAGCTCCTGCCGCAGGCATCCTCTTTATATTCGGCGCTGCCATCATACTGCCCTATTCCTCTCGATTTGATTTTACACTGCAGTCTAGTGAGATGTACTACTGGGCGACCGGATTGCTAATCATTACATTGGCTGCCGTCATGCGAATTGGGTTGAGGAAGGTGTTCGCGATACCGATTTCCGCCAAAGTGTTCCTCGGAGTAGCCTTTGCATCCTCCCTTTATGCCGAGGCCCATGGAGCGCAAAGCAGCTACGTCCTCCGTCAGTTTTATGGCGTTTTGCTCCTAATCCTCTATTTTGGCATTGCCCTGCATGCCGGAGACGAGGAGCTACTTGTTAAGCGGACGGCAACATTCGGCGTGCTCTGCGCGCTCCTTTTCTTCATCTACTATGCTGCAGTTTTTTCAGAATATGGTTTCCATAAGGAGCTGGGTTTCCACGGTACGCAAGCCTCCTTTTTGGCTATCGTCCTTTTCCTTACCGCAGTTGAAAGAAAAAATGCGCTTTGGGCGGCCGGAGGGCTCGCCTTGTTCCTCGTCCCTGTGCTGATCTTCATGAGGAAAGACATTCTGACGTTCTTGATGGCGTTAGCGATCGCGTTCGCGATGAAGTTGAAATCGAAGATGGTGCGGCTTGTCTGCTTTGTTGTGATAGGTATGATAGCTTTGATATCCCTCTTTCCGGAGGTAACACAGATCGTCAGCGATAATCTAATAGCATCAACAGCGATAGGTGACATCATTCCCTTGGGTAGTCAGGATGCAACCACGCTGTACGAACGGTCCCTTCAGTTGGGGGTTGCCCTCGCCGCAGTGCAATCCCACCCGCTACTTGGTGAGGGCCTTGGCAGCGCATTTTGGTGGGAGAGCCCAACCTTCGGACTAATGGAGGTAGGATACGTGGATAGTGGCTGGGGCTACTTGCTTCAAAAGATGGGACTCTTGGGTGCAGCTGCATTTCTTTGGTTTTTGGTGACGATCTTTAGAAGTATTTCTTGCAGGTCCATTGCTCTTTCAGCCTGTTTGCTCGCAGCAACTATAGTCACCATGTTCAGCGAGCCTGTCTTTCTGCACTTCACCACGGCGCCTTTTTTGGGAGCTTTTGCGGGACTTTCAATAGCTCGGCAGCGCCTCGAAGGTTCCAGAGGGTCGTGCCCTTCCTCGAGTTCGCGGGTATAGCCCTAGTACGGCAGACACTCTAATTGGTCTAAATATCGTCGCTTGAAAGCACATCATCTATGGCTAGTGAGAGATCGTGCCACATGATTGGCTTCCATTTATTGATGGCGCAGCGTCTCTGTTCGCATGGCCGGCAACACTCCGTTAAAGGCTAATGGAGATTTCAATCTGAGTGTCACAGCAATAAAACGACGACTGCAAGGGGTACTACAGCGTGCCCTAGGCATAGGACACTATCTCTTTTTTTTTGCCGTGTATACGACTGCCACCTGGCGACTTGCTGAGCCAGCGTTCTTTCGATTCCTGAGGTTGATCCCTAATTCAGGAGTCATCATCGATGTCGGGGCAAATCTTGGAGTAACGGCCTGCTACTTCGCTCGTAGGAAGCCCGATTCCCAGGTCTTTGCCTTTGAACCTATCCCCTGGAATGTGCGAACGATCCGCCGGATGATTGCCTTCTCGGGCGTCCACAATGTGTCGGTGAAGCCATATGCTATCGGTAATCGCAGTGGCGAAGTTTCATTAGGCGTACCGATCGTCAAGGGCGCCCGGATGCATGCCTTGGGTCGCGTGTGCGAAGGAGACAGCGCCGGAGAGCTATTCCGGGTTCCCTGCCGCCGGCTGGATGATCTTTTTCTTACAAACTCGCGGCACATTAGTGCGCTGAAGGTTGACGTCGAGGGATTTGAGCATGAGGTTCTTGGCGGCGCGCTCAAACTGCTCCAGCGGGACCATCCGTTGGTTTATTGCGAACTGTGGGACAACACGCGTCTTCAGCAGTGCATGGAACTCCTCGCTCCGTTGGGCTATGACATCGCCGACTACATCGGTGACAACTACATCTTCGCTGCTCGAAACGCACCAGCGCTGCCCGCGGCGGGACAGCGTGCTTGAGAGAGACTGCGGGCTAGAGTAGTACCTGCACACGTGGGGGCGGATGCGGAACAGAGAAGAAAATTATGAACAATACCTTGTCGAAATCTTATCAAACGGTCGCCACGGTTTGGCGGCGCGCCTTTATGGATGCGTTCGTTGCGCCGCGCCAGTTTAGGAAAGTCATGCCCGAGCTTCGGCGCACGAGCGATATGCTCGTGCACCCAGGAATTGCCAACCTAGATCCGGCACAAATTCCCGCTCATGAAACGCCGGTGCAAATGCTGTCGATCGACCCTGGGTACGGAGGCATGCCCTCTCAGGATCTCTACGCCCTGCTGCGAGTCGTCCGGTGGCTGCGGCCCCAGCGCATTTTTGAGATTGGCACGTTTCAGGGTGTTACCACCGCGCAAATGGCGCTAAATTCGCACGCCGAGATCTTCACGTTGGATCTACCTCGGGATTTGGCCACTCAAACCAACGGTTATTCTCCAGCGGATCTGGCCCTTCTGCAATCGCGCGAGGAAATTGGAAAGCGATACCGCGAGTTTAACGGCCGAATCCATCAATTGTATGGCGACTCTCGGACCTTCGATTACACACCCTACCAAGAAACGTGTGACGTTGTCCTGGTGGATGCTTGTCATCTGTTTGACTACGTCATGAGTGACTCGCAGAACGCCTTCAAGCTTTTGCGTGAGGCCGGGGCAGTCCTGTGGCACGATTTCGGAAGCTCAATGGATGTGAATCGCGCGTGCAGGATGTTGGCTCACGAGCATAAGATCTACCACCTCGAAGGAACGGCCCTCGCGCTGCACGTGCGTGGCGGTTCTCTCGCGTTGGCGCTTCAAGATACGGCCTCTCGATCTTCCGGATAGCCGAAAATTGAAAATCCTCGTCATCAGCCCATCTGCACCGCTCCCCATCGGACCCACCATTCGTCTTGATTACGCCGTGCGGGCGCTCGCGCGTGACCACGAAGTGGACATGATCTGCGGGGACTTCGACTCGATCGTGGGCAGCATGTTTAACGCCTCCGATGTGCGTAAGGAACTGGAATCGAATGGTCGTGGCATCCGGAACCAGTGGATTGTCCCTTTCTCCCGCAGCGCGGCTTGGCTTCGCATGGGACTAGGCTGGCTGCAAGGCACCCCGCTGCGGATTGCCTTCTGTGGTTCTCGCGAATTCGCTGCGGAATTCCAACGGCGGATATCCGAGGAGAAATATGACCTCGTGTGGGTGCAGTTCGGCCGAATGGAGCCCTTCGTTCGTAGCTTGAACATACCCGTGATTATTGATCTGCACGATTCCATGTCGCTGCGCCACGCGAGCGTTGCCGAAATGGAAAAAAATCCGGCGAAGCGGTTCATTCATTTGTTGGAAAGCCGTCGCGAAGGCCGCCACGAAGCGGAAATGATTGCCAGGGGCTATCATCTGCTGGTGAATGGTACGGCGGACGCAGACAACCTGCAACGTGCCGGAGCGGACCCGTCCCGTGTCACGGTGCTCCCGACGCCCTTGGAGTGGGAGAAATTGCAAAACTCGGCGGAGGATCCTTCCCTCGAGAGCACTATCCTGTTCTCCGGTCACATGAACTATTTCCCTAACCAGGACGCCGTGCGTTTTTTCAACGATCGCATACTGCCGAAGATCTTTGCAGAGAATCCGGAGGCGAGATTCTGTGTTGTGGGAGCACATCCGCCCAAGTGGATGCGCGATCTAGGATGCGATCAAAGGATCAGGGTGACGGGGTTTGTACCGGACCTCGGAGCTTACATCAAACAAGCAAAAGTTGTGATTGTACCCTTGCGCTGCGGCGCCGGCATTAGTATGAAAATATTGCAAGCTCTGGCCCTGAGACGGGCCGTGGTCGCGACCTCGCACGGCGCTCGAGGACTCGCAGTGGAGCATGGCAAGCACCTCATGATCGCGGATCAGCCGGATGATTTCGCACAGAAGGTCAATGCGCTGTTGAAGAATGGGGCTGCCCGAACGCGCTTGGGCAACGAGGGCTCTGCATTCGTCCGAAGCCATTACTCGCCGGACGCCGTTTTTCACGGGCTTGAAGACCTGGTCACACGAATCGCGCAGGAGAAAACCTCGATTCCAAATCAAATGGACCAGAGAGGAAGACGAAGCAGCGGGGTACAACCTCTTGCGCGGTAATACGCAAACAGTGATTCTGGCTGGTGGCCTTGGTACGAGGCTGAAACCCCTGACCGATGATCGCCCCAAGTCGATGGTTCAAGTCCTAGGGAAGACCTTCTTACAACGTCAGATGGAGTTGATGCGAGAGCAAGGGCTGAAGCGCTTTCTTCTGTGTGTCGGTCATCAAGCGGATCAGATCGTCTCGCATTTCGGCGACGGGGCTTCCCTTGGCGTGGAGATCAAGTACTCGCACGATGGGGCTTCGCCATTGGGAACCGGAGGGGCTCTGGTCAGGGCAGCCCCCATGTTGGATCCCTGGTTCTTGGTGCTCGACGGGGATTCTTACTTGCCAATCGACTTTAACGCCCCAATCGCCCGCTTCGTCAAGCAGCAACCGTTCGCGCTGATGACAGTCTACCGGAACGCGAACCGATATGGTCGCAGTAACGTCGCGATCAAGCGCGGATGGGTGACTGTTTACGATCGAAAGCAGGGAGATTTCGTCTACATGCACGCCGGCTTGACGGTTTTTCAGCGCCAGGCCATCGAGACGTTCGTTTCGGATCGCTTTATGCTCATGGACGAGATTTATCAGGGTCTGGTCGCCAACCGGAACCTTGCATCTTTCATTCTCCGACAGCGTTTTTACGAAATCGGCTCACACGCTGGCCTAGCGGATCTGGAACGCTACCTGACCAGCAACAGGTCTCGTCCCATTAAATCCCAACCCGTTAGGTCTTTGACCGCAACGCCGTGATCATTACCAAAACACCCTTACGCATTCCGCTCGGTGGCGGCGGTACCGACCTGCCGGAATTCTATTCCCGCTTTGGGGGACGCCTTCTAACCGCAGCCATCGATCGGCACATTTTTATATTCGTTCAACGATGGTTCGAAGAGGGAATCAAAGTCGGCTATTCCAAGACGGAGATTGTAGAGTCAGTGGACGACATTCAGCACCCCGTCGTGCGCGAGGCCCTACGGCTCAACCGTATTTCGAGTCATATCGAGGTGCACTCGATGGCCGAACTTCCCTCCCAGACCGGCCTCGGGTCGTCTTCTACCCACACAGTCGGTCTACTCAAGGCGTTGGGCCTGTACTCCGGAACAGAGCTCGGAACGAAAGAACTGGCCGAACTTGCCTGTCATCTGCAGATGGACATACTGCGGGAACCCGGCGGGAAGCAGGATCAGTACGCGGCGGCCTTCGGTGGGTTGCTTAGTCTGGAAATCGACCACGATGGCTCTGTGGAGGTTAGAAGGCTGCCGATCGAAGCAGATGTATTGGAGGAACTGCAATACAATCTGATCTATTTTTACACAGGGATCTGCCGGAAGGCGGCGGATCTCCAGTCGGTATACTCGGCAGCGGTTGGGCGCAATGAGAAGGCACCCGTAGAGGCGCTCCTCAAAATCAAGGAGATCGGTCTGCACTCAGAAAAAGCGCTCTTGGCAGGTCGTCTGGACGAGTTCGGGCATCTGCTTGACGAGCATTGGATGACCAAGCAGAAAATATCCGAACATATTTCGAACGGGCGCGTGAATGAGCTTTATTGTGTCGCAAAAGAAGCCGGAGCTTATGGAGGCAAACTTATGGGTGCCGGTGGGGGCGGATTTCTGATGATATACTGCCCGGCCGCCAAGAAGCAGTCTGTGCGGCAAGCTCTTATGAACCAAGGCTTGAGGGAGGTTAAATTTCAATTCGAGTTTGAAGGTTCACGAGTACTGCTGAACGTTTAACGCCTGGCAAGCGAGTTTTTTCGGGCTCTAGCTCACGGGGAGCTATCGCGCAGGCCGGCGGTTAGGGTCCTCCCGTCGGTACCTGCGACCGTGCCACGAGGTATGGAGAGTGACTAAAACCAAATTTGACGTTGACGCGAAGGAAGGACTTCAAAGGGAGGTTTCACAGGAATGAGCACGAGAGCAACCGTCGCGAGCATCGAAGCCACGATAGTGAAGGAATTGGACGAAAGCATAAGGGTTAAACAGGATCTCAAGAGCATGGTGGGCGAGATTTTGGGACTGGCCGAGGACATGTACTCGTGCCTGAAGAAGAATGGCAAGGTATTCTTATGCGGAAATGGGGGTAGCGCTGCGGATTCGCAGCATATTGCCGCGGAGCTGGTCGGCATGTTCCTGAAGGATCGCAGGGCACTGCCGGGCATAGCACTTACAGTGAACCCGTCCGTGGTCACCGCCGTGAGCAATGACTGGTCATTTGACGATGTCTTCGCGCGCCAGGTACAGGCCTTGATGGTGAAGGACGATTTGCTGATCTGCATCAGCGCCGGGGGAAACTCTCCAAACATATTGCGCGCCATCGAAGAAGCCAAGAGGATTGGCGCCCGCACGGCGGCGCTTCTTGGCAAGGGCGGAGGTCGCTCTGCAACGATGGTAGATAGGGCGATAGTCGTGCCCTCAAGCATGACGCCTCGCATACAGGAAGCCCACATCACGATAGGGCATATTGTGTGCGGCCTGGTCGAGGAATGGTTTGTGAACGGACGAGGATAACGTGCGAGTCCTAATCACCGGCGGAGCGGGTTTCCTTGGAAGCTTCGCTGCACAGCACCGCCTTGCCAGCGGGGATCAGGTATGGTCCACCCGGTTCGAAGGTGCGGGTGGAAACCAGAATCAGACACCAGGCGTAAAAACGATCGCTTGTGACGTTACAGTACCTGAGGAATTGGAGCAGGCGATCGACGAGTCTGAGCCAGACTTGATATTTCATTTCGCGGCCCAAACCTTCATTGGGGAGTCTTGGGCAGATCCGAAGCATACCCTGATAACCAACTGTCTTGGAACGGTTAACCTGCTGGAGATTTTGCGAACCAAGTGCAGTCAAGCGACAGTCGTAATCGCGTGTTCGTCTGCGGAATACGGAGAAGTCGCCGGGCGCGGTGCGCCCGTTCAGGAGACTGATCCGCTGCGTCCTGTGAGCCCGTATGGGTTGAGTAAGCTTGACCAAGACATTCTTGGCTATCTGTATTTTCGTACGCATGGTCTGCGAGTGATTCGCGCTCGCATTTTCAATACGATCGGGCCAGGAAAGCGGGGCGACTTCCTGGCTGATTTTTGCCAGCAGATCACGGTGATTGAAGCGGGCAAGGCCGAACCCTTCCTGCGCACCGGGGAGCTAAATTCCCGCCGAGACCTCACCGACGTCCGCGACACAGTGGCGGCGCTCGACCTGCTCGCCAGACGAGGCGCAGCTGGGGAGGCATACAACGTCTGTTCGGGTCAGACGATTCGTATCGGCGACGTCGTGACCTTATTGATGGCCGTAGCCGGCCGACAGATCAAGATTCAAGTGGAAGGTTCGCGGCTGCGGCCTTTCGAAGAATCGGTCATATGGGGTGATAACAAAAAACTCATCGCCTGCACTGGATGGTCGCCCCAAATATCACTGGGGCAAACTCTGAAGGATACACTGGATTACTGGCGAGAACGCGCGGCCGATGGCGGCTTGAGGACTGACCGAACTCTTAACGCTGCAATGGTCGAAGAATCTCAAACGAAATCAGGTGAGCAAATTGTTGGACCGGCTCGGTCGTGAGGCACAGTACTACGACAGCGTGGTGCTCAAACCATCAAGAACTCACGCTCTCATCGATAGATTTACCAAAGGATTCTACGAGAAAGGGAAGCGTGGTCGGCTCTGGGCGCCGATCTGGGAAACCACTGATTTTAGAGCACTACGAATTCTCGACTATGGCTGCGGAGACGGGGCCTTCAGCTGTCTCCTCGCGAGCCGCGGAGCCTATGTCTGCGGCGTCGACATCTCCCCGAAGTCTATCGGGGAAGCTCGTACACTCGCTGACACTATGGGGCTGAACGGCTTCGTGAACTTTTTGGTCTGTGACGCTCACCGCACGCCGTTCAAAGCAGAGTCATTCGACTACGTGGTCGGTAACGGGGCTCTTCACCATCTCGACCTCGATCGCGCTTATGTGGAAATCGCGCGGGTCCTCAAACCTGGCGGTAAAGCATTTTTTATGGAGCCCCTTTATCACCATCCACTGTTATGGTTGTTGCGGCGTCTTACGCCAGAAGATCATACGGCAGACGAAAGACCGCTCTCGTTTGCTGACATCGAGCGAGCGAGCCGATGGTTCAGTGACTGCTCGCATCGAGAACACTTTCTCCTGTCGGTATGCGCGGCGCCTACACACCTCTTGGGCAGGAACGCCGCCTTGACGATCATCGGCGGGCTGGATCGTATCGACCAGCTTATGATGAGCATGCTGCCGCCATTGCGCCACTTCGCCTGGCTGACCATGCTGGAGTTAAGGAAGTAAGTGCAATCGATCCGCGCGCATCGGCCCGCTCCAGCTCTTCCGCGGCGCGCTCGGCGATTGCCTCCTGGGCTGATCGCGGTGGAAAATCAGGGTCGGGCGTTGAGCGTACAGTTTATCGGATCGGAGAACGGCATGACGACGACAGGCTCTTGCTCAACATTCAGCGCTACCACGCTGACGAATGGGGGACGAGTCCTCTGCGCCGGCCGCGCAGGTTCCGAGTTGTGGGTACGTTCAGAGATTGAGAGCAAAACGTGGAGCGCCGCAGGGCGAATCTGCTTGGCTTGGACGGGTCGGCCGGATGAGAATGGGCTTCGGCAACGAATTCTGTGCCGTTACTGGGAGAAGAGTTCGGGCTGCAGGATCCCTGGAAGACAATGAGAAACCAAAGCAAAGGAAAATTGACGTGGCTGTAAGCGCTAAGGAAGAAGCATTAGGACAGTCAAGGATCAGTCCATGTCCACACGTGAATCCCTAGCCTCTCGCGAAACTTCGTTGCCGAAATCGGCGATGGCCTCTGCGCTCTCCCAGAGTGCGCTCGCGCGGATTCTTTCCTGGCCTTTCCCGCACAAACTCGTATATCTCGCGGGCGACCTCTTGGCGATCAGTCTGGCACACATGCTCGCCGTTCGAATTGTCGTATATTTTCTACAAGTACCGCCTAGTGTCTTAAACCCCTTCGGGTATTATCGGTTTTACATCCCATTCTTTGCCGTGATCTTGTATCTTTTCGACGGGTACAAGAGCCCCGAGCTGCGTCGCCCGGAGCAAGAGCTTGAGCGAAGCTGCAAGGCAGTAGCCGTGAGTTTTCTCGGTCTGGTTCTATTCAACTTTGTCGTCTTCCGGTTGGAGCCTTTCTCTCGGTACATGCTAGCTTCTTGGTTTGCACTAGCTCTGGTTTTACTCTTGGTCTCACGATTCAGCCTGCGTGCCATCTACGATGCCCTGTGGAAGGCTGGACTGGGCCGTCGTCGTGCTCTGTTGCTTGGATCCATTGCCGGGGTCGCAGCGTACGAACAAATGCTGTCGATTCAGCGACATCATGGTTACGAGCTGGTCGGCATCCTGCTGGATGCCGCCGAAAAGTTCTCCTCGTCGAAGACCTTTTCGAGTCTCCCCGTGCTGGGCTCGTTTGATCAATGGAAAAAGACACTGACTGTGACCGGCGCGAATGTTCTCATCGTGGCTTACCCGATGGTTCCGAAAGGTGGGGATTGGCTTCGCGAAATCCTGCGCGTATGCAAGGAATTGCGGGTGGAGGTTGAGTTTTACTGGTCCGTCCTCGCCACGTCCAACCTCAGTTACGATCACGACGAATTCTCAGGGTGTTTCCGTTTTTACGCAAAGCCCGAATGGTCGCTTTCCTTGCAACGCGGAGTGAAGCGCGCCATCGACCTCGTTTTTGGCGTTTTTGGCAGTGCGGTTACGCTTCTCCTCACGCCTGTGGTGTGGGTACTTGTAAACCTCGAGGATCGCGGACCGGTGTTTTACGATCGTGAGTTTGTTGGTTCGGACGGCAAGATCCATTATTATCGCAAGTTCCGCACTATGCTAAAGGACGCAGACGAGATTTTGCGCCGAGATGCGCAACTTAGAGCTAGGTTTGTCCACAGGTATAAGTTGGAGGACGATCCACGTCTTCTTCGTGTCGGCAGGATTCTACGGCGCTATAGTCTCGACGAGTTTCCCCAGTTTTTCAGCTTACTTTCTGGAAAGCTCACTTTTGTTGGACCGCGCGTCATTTCTGGTGACGAACGGCAATGTTACGGAGCGAACCTAGCGAAGCTGCTTTCTTGCAAGCCAGGTCTAACCGGCTTCTGGCAAGTGACAGGCCGTCAAACCACGACTTACGAGGAGCGCGTCCGGATGGATATGTTTTATGTCGAGCGCTGGTCGATCTGGCTTGACCTCGTCATCATCGGGAAGAGTTTCTGGAAAGTTGTGAAAGCCGAGGGGGCTTACTAAGGGAGACATCAATAATGAAGATTATTGTCACCGGCGCGGCTGGATTCGTTGGGTCTCACGTTGCGGATGCTTACGTCGAAGTAGGGCACGAGGTTGTCGTCATCGATGACCTCTCTCGGGGTAGAAACGAGAATATCAATCCCAAATGTCGCTTCTATTCCTGTGATATCCGGGATCGCAAGACCATCGAGAGCATTTTCTCCATCGAAAAGCCTGCGGTTGTGAATCATCATGCTGCACAGATGGATGTGCGGCGCGGGGTCCGTGAGCCTGTCTTTGACGCTCAGGTCAATATCCTCGGGGGGATCAATTTGATCGAAGCCGCCATCGCAAACGGAGTCAAGCGCTTCATTTATGTCGGAACCGCTGGTGCTGGCTACGGCGAGCCAGATCGGATGCCGGTTCCTGAGGACTATCCCATAAATCCGATCACTCCCTATGGTATCAGTAAACACACAATCGAACACTACCTCTTCACTTTTCGTTTCCTTTACGGTCTGGATTACGTCGTTCTCCGGTACGGCAATGTGTATGGTCCCCGCCAGAGTTCGCAAGGAGAGGCCGGAGTCTTTGCGATCTTTTCTGAACAGATGCTCGCCGGGGTTCAACCGGTCATCTACGGGGACGGCACCAAGATCCGTGACTATATCTATATCTCCGATGTGGTGGCTGCCAATGTGGCGGCGCTCGACAAGGGCGGCAACGAGATCTTCAACATCTCGAGCGGCTTGCAAACCACGGACCAGGAAGTTTTCGATCTGGTACGCGACCTCCTGGGCAAATCGGTACAGCCGCAGTACCTCCCGCGGCGACCCGGGGAAATCGACCGCATTTGCCTCGACATCTCCAAGGCTGAGAGGCTGCTCGGATGGAAACCTCAGGTTTCTCTTGCGGAGGGAGCGCGTCGAACCGTCTCCTATTTTCGGAAGGCACCTCCGGCCACCGCTTCTGCCGGTAATTGAAGCGCTGAATTATTCAGAATCCGCTCAAACGGGGGAACCATTCTTAATGCCCCTGGAACTTGCCAACAAGACTTGCCTGGTTGTCGGTGCCTCCGGTGCCATCGGACGCGCTGTGGCGGAAAAGCTCTACCACGAGGGCGCTAGCGTGGCGCTCACATCACATTCTCAAAAGAAGCGAGCTATTCTGGGTTTCCCGCACACAAAAGACTCGCGTTTGGCGGCATTTATGCTGGATGTGCGCAGGCCGACGCAGGTCGAAAGCGTGGTCGCCAGCGTCGTCCGGAGGTTCGGACCGATCCACATCCTGGTGAACTGTTCCGGGGTCCTTGGCCCAGTCGGCGCGGCACACCTCGTTTCGCGCGCAGCATGGCGAAAGGCGTTAGAGATTAATCTCCTGGGAGGCTTCTATTTGGTGCAGGCCGTGCTCCCTTCCATGGTTTCTTTAGGCGGTGGCAAGATCATCTATTTCTCGGGTGGCGGCGCGGCGTACGGTCGCCCGTATTTCACCGCTTACAGTGCTTCGAAAGCCGCGTTGGTGCGTTTCACCGAGAGTCTTTCTTCAGAGTTGTTCGACAAGAACATACAGGTCAACGCAATCGCACCCGGCCCGGTCAAAAGCCGCATGTGGGATGAACTCCGCGCCGCTGGAGATGCCGGCGGGCCCCAGGCCCTCGAAGAATTGAAGAAAATGGCGGCCACGGGTGGTGTTCCGGCTGAGCGCGCTGCTGCCCTCGTTCTGTTCCTCGCGTCGAGCCGATCGAATGGGCTCACAGGGCGGCTTATCAGTGCCGTCCACGACAAATGGGAAGATCTCGAACCTCGGATTCCGGACATCATGTCGTCTGAAGCTGGGACGCTTCGACGGGTTCCACTGGAGTAAGCGCGTGCTTGGCGTTGCCATCATCGGCGCTGGGCGTGTCGGGACAATCCGCGCAGCAACCATTCGGCGTTCCGATAAGGCCTTCCTCGCTGCGGTCGTTGATACTGACAAGGCACGGGCGAAAAGGCTCGCGGAGGGCACGTCAGCGGTCGTCAGTCAGGAATGGTCTTCCGTTCTTGCGCGCTCGGATGTTCAAGCGGTTGTCGTCTCTACGCCCACCAAATTTCATCTGGACGTTGTCATTCCCGCATTGGAAGCGGGCAAGCACGTTCTGTGCGAAAAGCCGCTGGGGCGTACCGTAATCGAAGCTCAGAAAATGTGCGAGACATCACATAATTCCCGCCGCCTCTTGAAGACGGGATTTAACTATCGGCATATGGCACACGTGCTTCAGGCTCGTCGATTGCTTCAAGACAACGCCCTGGGTTCGCTGTATTTCCTTCGCTGCCGTTACGGACATGGTGGCAGACCCGGTTATGAGAAGGAATGGTGTACCGACGCCGAACTCAGCGGTGGCGGGGTATTGCTGGAACAAGGCATTCACATCTTCGATTTGGTTCGTTACTTACTTGGAGAACCTTCCCGGCTCGCGGCTCAAGCGCGGCGCTACTTCTGGAACTTTCCGACCGTTGAGGATAACGGGTTTTGCCTTCTGGAAACCGAGCACGGGCAGACAGCGCAGATCCACATCAGTTGGACACAATGGGTGAATATCTTCGAACTGGAGCTTTTTGGAGCTGACGGCTTCGTAAGGCTCGAAGGTCGCGATTCCCACTACGGACCGCAGCGGCTCGTTTGGGGAAAGCGCCAACCGGATCACAGTCGCCCCGAGCACGTGATTCTCGACTTCCCAGTCCCCGATAACTCTTGGGATTTGGAGTGGCAAGAGTTTTGCTCCGCAATTGAACAACAAAGAGAGCCAGTTGGAAGTGCGGTCGACGGTCTTCGAGCCCAACAGTTGATTGAGGCTGCTTATCAGAGCGTTTCCCGGCGTGCTTGGATTGAAGTACCGGCTCTCGAACTCCAGCAACAAGAGGCGCCTCGATGATCATTACGCGCACCCCATTTCGCCTGACACTGGGTGGAGGTGGCACGGACCTTCCTTCTTTTTACCGTGAGCACGGTGGATTCATCTTGGGGGCGGCGATTGACAAGTATATGTTCCTGAACGTCAATACGCCGATCGTCGATGACAAGATCCGTGTCCGTTACACGAATTCGGAGTTGGTAGACCACGTCGATGAAGTTCAGCACACCTTGGCGCGTGAGGCGATGCAATATTTCAATATTTCCCGCGGACTGGAGGTCGTTTCAATCGCAGATATTCCTTCGGGCACCGGACTCGGTTCTTCCAGTTCCTATCTCGTGGGGCTTTTGAATGCACTTCATGTACTGGTGCAGGACCAGGCCAGTCCACAGAAACTGGCCGAGGAAGCCTGCCAAATCGAACTCGATATTTTGAAAAAGCCCATCGGTAAACAAGACCAGTTCATGGCGGCGTTTGGTGGCTTAACCATGCTTGAAATCGCGCACGACGGGAAGGTAAAGGTTTCGCGTCTCAATCTGGGCGTGGAGCTGGTGGAAGCGCTGGAACAGAACCTGATTCTTTTCTATACACACGACATCCGCGATGCCACGACAATTCTAAAGAAGCAGGATGAGGCAACCCGCCGTAACGATCAGACCGTTGTCGGCAGCTTGCGCGAAATCAAGGACATCGGTGTAGAGATCTGTTCCGCCATATCGAAAGGCAATCTCCGCCGCTTCGGCGAGCTCATGGATACGCATTGGGAGGCGAAAAAGCGACTCTCTGCTGGTATTACGAATCCTCAGATTGATGCTTGGTACGAGCTTGCCAAGAGGAGCGGAGCGATTGGCGGGAAGATTTCAGGTGCTGGGGGTGGTGGTTTCCTGATGTTCTACTGCGAAGAGAAGAAATCGCAGGTCCGTGAGGCGATGCGCAAAGGTGGTCTGCGTGAGTTGAACTTCCGCTTCGATTTTGAGGGAAGCAAGGTTATCTTCGATGCTGTTTCACGCGACGGTCGCTTGGCCTATATCCAACGCCAGAATGGCCGGGAGGCCGGTATTGCCTCCACGGCCAAGACTTCCAGCTAGCTTTCGTACCGATCTCGGGGCGCAACTCCATCGACTGGGGCCAAGCGGGTTGCTCGTCGCAATCAAGGCCGACGCTACAACCGCATGCTGCATTACGGGATAAAATACGTGAACAAGGGAGCGGCGTTCTACGGGCTTCAACACCGACAGTTACGGATCAAGCGACTCAAGTGGAAAGCTGTTGGACTCCGCATCGTCCAAGCCCCCGCCGCTTAAGAAGGCCGCAGTTTCTGAGGAGTGTTTCGGAAATGAAAGCCGTTTTGTTGGACCGCGATGGTGTGATCAACCGGCTAGTTTATCATCACGACGCCGGTGTCATCGACTCGCCCTTCACACTGTCGCAATTCGAGTTGTTGCCCGGCGTGCCTCAGGCCATCCGTCAACTCAACGACCTGGGACTCGGCGTCGCAGTCGTTTCCAATCAGCCAGGCATCGCAAAGGGGCATCTGACCGCCGAACTGCTGGAAAGTTTCGGACGCAAAATGCTTTCCGAAGTGGCTAAGGCGGGCGGCCGAATTGACGCCATTCATTATTGTTTGCACCACCCAGATGCCGTTGTACCAGAACTCAAGCAATGCTGCCACTGCCGCAAACCCGCGACTGGACTGCTCGAGCAGGCGGCGCGTGATCTGAACGTAGCGCTCTCAGATTGCTACATGGTCGGCGACGGAATTCCAGACCTCGTCGCTGGGGTGGCGGCCGGATGTAGAACGGTGTTTATTGGTCGGTGGAAGTGCGAGCTCTGCCAGTTTACGGAAGCTCCGCATGTGCGTCCGGCGTTCACGGCGAAAAGTCTTTGGGAAGCTTCGCAGATCATACGTTCGGAAATGAATGGCATCACACGCACTTCGCAGCAAAGTGCGTGTGGAAAGTGAACTTCGTTGGCCTGTATGCGCCCCCGTTTTTTCGTTCCTACCCATGAATCGAGGCGCTTAACAAGATGAGCTACGTCAAACAATACTTGGATGAAGCAGTCGACATTCTGCGACGGCTCGACCAAGCGGCCATCGAACGCACCGTGGACTTGCTGCTTGAGCTCCGGGAACGCTCAGGCAGACTCTTTCTTCTCGGCGTCGGCGGCGGGGCGGGCCATGCCTCACATGCGGTTTGCGACTTTCGCAAAATCGCGCAGATCGAAGCTTACTCTGCTTCTGATAACGTGTCGGAACTCACCGCGCGGGTCAACGATGACGGCTGGGAGTCCTGTTACGCGAATTGGCTGCGCGCTTGTCGCCTGAGCAGCGTAGACATGGTCTTTGTATTTTCCGTCGGTGGTGGGGATGCGACGAAAAACATCAGTGCCAACCTCATCCATGCGCTCGACTACGCGCGGGAGGTCGGTGCCACCATCTGCGGAGTTGTCGGCCACGTTGGAGGTTACACGCGCCAAGTCGCCGATGCCTGCGTACTTGTTCCCGTCGTCAATTCGTCGACGATGACTCCGCATACGGAATCCTTTCAGGCGATGATTTGGCACCTCCTGGTTTCCCACCCCAAGTTGAAAGCCGCTGAGATGAAATGGGAATCGGTTCAAGCTCCTGCAAAAGTATAGAAGTCCATCCAGCGTTACCCTCCGAGCGCGATTTTTCTCCTTCCCAGTTTTTCACTTCCTGCCTTTTTAAGGGGGTCTTGCTGTGCCGAATCGCAAAAAGATCGTAAAGGCAGTCGTCCCGGCGGCCGGCTTCGGCACGAGGATGCTTCCCGCGACCAAGGCTGTGCCCAAGGAAATGCTTCCCGTTGCCGGTAAGCCCCTCATCCAATATGCCGTGGAAGAAGCGGCAGCGAGCGGGATTGAGACCGTAATTCTAGTGGTTCGGGACCACAAATCTTTGATTCAGGAGCATTTTGCGCGAAACCATTCACTGGAGTCATTTTTGGACCATCGCGGCTTGAACGCGTCAGCCAATCTCGTGCGTAATTTGCCGAGGATTACTGAGTTGCAGTTTGTTAGGCAGAGGCAGCCGCGGGGACTCGCCCACGCCGTTTCCTGTGCGCGGCCGCTTGTGGGCGACGATCCGTTCGTCGTTCTGCTCCCCGATGTGATCATGATGAGCCGTGAACCGGTCGCTCACCAGTTGATTCGGGTACACCAAGAAACCGGAGGGAGTGTTGTTGCGGTTCGGGAAGTCGAACCCCACGATCTGGAACGTTTCGGCGTCGTCCAAGCCGGACGCACCTTGACGGGTGAATCCGGGTGCTGGGTCAGCGTCACCGGCCTCGTAGAGAAACCGGCGGTTGACCGCGCGCCATCCCGGCTTGGCATTTTCGGCCGCTATCTGCTGGGACCGTCCATCTGGAAGGCCATCGCCCAAACGAGCCCTGATGCGAACGGAGAAGTACAACTCACAGACGCACTCAATCTTCATTGCCAGGACGAGCATCTTTTCGGGCTATGCTTCGAGGGCCAGCACCACGATGCCGGTGATCCCATTGGTTATCTCAAGGCCAATCTTGACATTGCTCTTCAGGATGCTCGTTTGCGGGAGCCTCTCCGGCGTTACATTTCGGATCTCCAGGTGAAAAGGCGCTAGTTTCTGAGCAGCCAGAATCGCACTATTTCGCCGTACGTGTTTCAAGGCTACGCCATCGGGGAACACTTCACCCTTTTGCAATCGGCCGCTCAGTTGGCCATATCTAATGCCAATACCTGCCGCTCGTCGCCAAAGGTAAGGTGTACGTCGCGAGTCACCAAGACCTGGACATTGTTGGGCCTGGCCTCGCCTCAAGGCGCTCGATAGAAGCCAGGCAAAAGCGGCTTGCACATGTCCAGGGATCGCAGATCGCAAAGCCGATCGTAACGATCCAAACCCGAGACAACAGAAACGGTCGAAGTCGGTGCCACGGCCGTCCGATCGGCTCTTGGGCATAGTCCCATCTCCCACCCCACAACTCCGCAATTCACGCTGATTCGGCTGCGCTTACTTACCCGCCATCCCTCGATTTGCGCTCAAAAACTGAGGTTTTGGGCTCATTGTGCGCCCAAGTCTTGCCTCTCGACTTCGAACGCTGGCCCTGCAGTGGAACCACAGAATGATACGACACGTGAAGTTCGAAACTCGCGTCCCTCGGCTTGGAGATCGTATGTTCATGCTAGACGAGGCGGCCGAAGCCGGCGTCTGTAATGAAGTGGACAGAATGGCGTAACCCTGGAACATCCGAAGGGATTATCTGGATTATCACAATTGGTAAATTTCCCATGATATCTTGATAGACTTAGTACAAGAATTAGCTATTCCGCGACCAAGCCAGACCTAAGATCGCACAGTAACGAAGAAACGTTTTGCCGGCTCACTGGGAGTGGGACTATGGTACTTACACGTTTCCTTCAGTTCTCTAATGGCGATTATCCCAGGTTGTGTTACACACACAGGAACTTTACTCACGTTTTCCCGCAAGTTGCGGTTCTCGTTCTACTATGCGCTAGCCTGACGCTCTCGAGCGTGGTGCTTGCGCAGGAAGGTACGTTCGTACCTACCGGAAGCTTGAATACCGGCCGTTCTTCCCACACGGCTACACTGCTGAACAATGGAAAGGTTCTTGTCGCGGGGGGCACCGACAGCTCCAACGCCCACCTGGCTAGCGCTGAGCTGTACGATCCCGCGACGGAGACCTTCACGCTCACTGGAAGCATGAACACTCCCCGCATCGGTCACACGGCAACGCTGCTGAACGACGGAATGGTTCTGGTTGCAGGGGGCGATTCTGCCGGCGTTACCGCTGAGTTGTACGATCCCACGACGGGGACTTTCACTTCCACCGGAAGCATGAACACTGGCCGCTATGCATTGTTTACAGCGACGTTACTGAACAACGGGAAAGTGCTGATAGCGGGTGGCCAAAACGCCGGCGCCGTACAAGTGGCTAGCGCTGAGTTGTACGATCCTGCGACGGGAACTTTCACGACGACTGGAAGCATGAATACCGCCCGCTGGGGGCATACGGCCACGTCACTGAAAAACGGAAAGGTTCTTGTCTCGGGGGGCTATAGCTCCGGCGAAAATACTGCTGAGTTATACGATCCTGCAACCGGGATCTTCACCCCCACCGGAAGCATGAACCAGGGCCGCCTCAATGCCGCGGCGACATTGTTAAACAACGGAATGGTTCTTGTTGCCGGGGGTGGCGGCCCTACCGCTGAGTTGTACAATGCCGCCACCGGCACCTTCACATTTACCGGAAGCATGAGCTATTCTCGCTCCTTGTTCACCGCGACCTTACTGAACAATGGGATGGTACTTGTTGCGGGGGTGGCCCCTGCTGAGTTGTACGATCCTGCAACCGGCACCTTCACCCTCCTCGCCGGGAGCCTGAGCACTGCAACTGAGTCGCACACCGCAACTTTGCTCAACACTGGAATGGTGCTTGTAGCGGGGGGGTATGATACGGCCCACAGCGTGACCTCGGCTAGCGCTGAGTTGTATGAGCTAGTCGTGGTGTCCCCGCCGAGCTTGTCGTTTTCGAATCAGCCCACCGGCACAACCAGCGCGCCCCAAACCGTGACACTAACCAATAATGAGTCTACCGCCCTGACCGTTACAACCGTTTCAATAAACGGTGGAAACGCCTCCGACTTTGCGGAAACTGACAATTGCGTTGGGACCTTGTCGGCAGGAGCAAGCTGTTCTATCAATGTGACCTTTACACCCGCTGCGACCGGTGCGCGAATGGCCAGTCTAGCGATCTCAAACAATCTTTCTTCCAGCCCAGTGCCTGTACCGCTTGCCGGCGGGGGCATCCCTCCTCCTACGGTATCGGTAACTCCTTCGAATATTTCTTTCCCTAGCCAATATGTCGGTACTTCCGGCCTGCCGCAAAACGTGACGCTAACAAATAACGGGGTTTCTCCGCTGAACATCACAGGCGTAACAGCCAGCCCATCTGACTTCGGAACGCTCAACGCCTGCGGAAGTAGCCTGGCCGCCGGAGCGAGTTGTGTCATAGGTGTGTTCTTCGACCCGACGGCAAGCGGCACAAGGGCCGGGACAATGACAATTAACGACGATGGGTCTGGTAGTCCCCACACCGTTTCGTTGAGTGGAACAGGGCAAGACTTCTCGATGATGTCCCCGGCACCAATGGTCACTGTCAGCGCCGGTCAGACCGCAACTTACTCGGTTTCCGTTTCATCGAGTGGTGGCTTTAACCAGACAGTGTCCTTTAGCTGCACAGGCGCTCCTTCCCTGTCCACCTGTAGCGTTTCCCCAAGTTCCGCCACACTGAACGGAACGAGCGCTACTTCCCTGATGATCACGGTCTCGACGACCGCTGGCGCAATCGTTTTTCCTAATTATCCGAAAAGTGACCCGCGGTATCCTGGCAACTATCGGCCGTTGGTCCTCGTTTTGGCCTTATCGGCGCTAGTGCTGATGGTTAGCCTCGTTAAGGGCACACACACGAGACATTCTCTTGCCACAGTGTCTCTGCTAGCTCTGGCAATTTGCATCGGATTTGCGTTGGCTGCTTGCGGTGGCGGGGGAAGTTCAAAGCCAGGAACGCCGGCCGGCACTTATTCCCTTACAGTGACCGGAACCTTCAACTCTGGCTCGACAACGTTGGCGCACAACGCGCAACTCAAACTGGTCGTGCAATAGCCGGCGTTTTGTTCGAACTTTCCAGAATCGAGGGATCATGAAAAAGGTAATCATTCTTTCGCTGCTGTGTGTCCTATCCGCTCCCGGTGCGCCTACTCAAACATCCGCCACCATTTCCGGCCACATCTACGTGGACGGAGTCAAATACTCCACGATTCAAGACGCACTTGCAGCTGTTCCCCCCCGCGGCGGCGAAGTCGACGTTCCGACAAATATCACGACCTGGGCCGGCGGCACACTCCCGGATTATACCGTTCTAAGGTTCACGGGAGGCAATCGCACCGTTTTCGTCGACGGACAGGTCATTGCTGGAAAGGGCTCGCAGATCTGGTGTCAAAGCGGACTAGCCATGTCCAATGTCCCTCCATTGTTTGGAACGGTGCTCGACTTTTCTCGTGCCGGTTTGACTTCCTTACAAGATGCCATCACGGCATCGTTTCCGGTGTCTTCTGTTGAGATTCATGGCTGCATCATCAAAATGGGAAACACGGGACGGCGAGGAATTTCCTTCTCCGCCGTGTCGGACACCAAATTGGAGACGGTCACAGTCATGGATCCGGGTGCGAGCTGCTTCTACTTCGATTCGGGAATCAACGGCAACGGTGACCATTCTTATTGGAACCACAACGAACGACTTAGCTGCATCCATCCCGGGGCGAACGCAAGACACATTGAATTGCGTACAGACGCCGGAGGCCCGGGCGATATTGACCACTTTACCTGTTTGTCCTGTAAGTTCTTTTCCTCGGATCCGGGATCAAACACGGTAGTCAATGAAGGCGTCATTCTACTTGCGGCAGGAGCACTCGTCACCAACAGCATAGCAAATGTCCACTTTTTGAATGCCCACGCGAGTGGAGGCAAACCAGGCGGCTACTCCATTAAACTCACAAAAGCTAGGGGGCTGGCTCATTTTGGCGGCCTCATTTTCACCGGTGAGTACGAGGACCTGTACAATTCAGGCACGGGCACGCTTTTTCTGATGAACGGTCTAAACGACCGCGATTTAAGAGGTTTACATTACGAGGCCACTACTGCTGGCTACAACACCTGGACTTCTCCCCCTCTAACGGAGACCGTAGCTCCCGGCTACTACTTCAATCCCGATTTGACCAATGTCCAGCCAGAATTTGGAGCCCTGCAGTGGCGGTCTCCGTCCGCAGCTATGTCCGCGTGTGGTACCCTGACAAATTCTGGCCCTGCCTTTTGCAGTGCCACCGGAGGAAACTATCAGTGGTACATAAGCGATGACGGAATCGTGCACTTCTATCGGCCTGACAAGGCCGCCGATCAGTGGCAAATCAATCCGAACCAGTGGATCGGACCGTCCAAAAACAACACTTGGGGGTCGGGGAACCCCGGCAATTCCTGGGCTCACACTGACTCGTATATCTTCCGAACCGGAGCGCCAAATCCTTCCGGTACCGGCCTTCTCCGGATGGCGAATGGCGACAAGATCGGCTGGCGCAACGCTGCAAACACGGCCGATGATGTGATCGGTGAGATCCAGACGCAAAGCGCGTCAGGCTGTAGGACCGCTGCCAGCGTGAGTTCTGTCTGTCGTGTTACGATCACTTGGCCATCTGCCTTCGCGGATACAAACTACCGTGTTGAGTGCACCGGCCGACTGGTTACCTCAGGAGTTCCGCTTAACGGAGGACTAACCACGCTCACTGCCGCCTCGGTAGAGTTTCAGACAGTGGCCGGGACGGCCACAGCGGCGCAATACTCCAAGATTGACTGCGTGGGAGTGCATTACTGAGCGAGGGGTTCTGTCGCAACCATCGGTGTAATGAATCTGTTGCCTGCAAACTGGTCACCGCCGCCGGCCAACTCATTGGAGTTGTTTTTTTGAGTTCCTCGCAATGAATCCAATACCGAGGGAGCTCATTGCAGTCTTTCGGCCCGGCTTGTCTTCATGACCTGTTCAGGGAATAATTACTGGCCTCGAGAAAGGTGGGCACGAATGCAGCCTGATGCGTCAAGGTGGATTGTCGTTACTGGAGCCGGAGGCTTCATCGGGGGAAATCTCGTGTCCTCGCTGCGATCACGCGGTCACAGAAATATCCGGGCCGTCGACACCAAGCCGCTGCAGGATTGGTACCAGCGCTTCCAGGGTGTCGAGAATCTGTCGCTCGACCTCAATCTTAAAGAGAACTGTGAGACTGTCGCGAAGGACGCGCAGGAGATTTATAACCTCGCCGCGAATATGGGAGGAATGGGCTTCATCGAACACAACAAGGCTCTGTGCATGCTCTCTGTGTTGATAAACACCCACATGCTGCAGGCCGCAATGAAAAATGGGGTGGACCGCTATTTCTATTCCTCATCCGCTTGCGTTTATAACGCCGACAAGCAAAAGGCTTTCGAAGCCCCGTCACTTAGGGAAGAGGACGCCTATCCCGCGATGGCGGAGGACGGTTATGGATGGGAAAAGCTGTTTTCCGAGCGCATGTGCCGCCATTTCCGCGAGGATTACGGCCTTAGGACGCGCGTCGCTCGTTTTCACAATGCCTATGGTCCATGGGGAACGTGGTACGGCGGTCGCGAAAAAGCTCCGGCAGCGATCTGCCGAAAAGTAATCGAGGCAAAGGTAAAGGGCAGGCAGGAAATCGAAATTTGGGGCAGCGGGGTCCAGACCCGCAGTTTCATGTATATCGACGACTGCCTAAAGGGCATCGACCTCATCATGAATTCCGATATTGTGGAGCCCATCAATCTCGGCTCGAGCGAGGCAGTCACGATCAATCAACTGGTTGATCTGGCGGAGGAATTTGCGGGGATCAAGCTGAAGCGCAACTATGATCTAAGCGCGCCAAAGGGCGTCAACGGCCGCAATAGCGACAATACTCTGATACAAAAATATCTGCATTGGGAGCCCAATACAACGCTTCGCGTTGGCCTCGAGAAAACGTATCGTTGGATCTACGACCAGTATCTCGCCCGTGAACGAGGAAAAGCAGGGGTTGTGCGAGAAGCTTCCACAGCTTCCTAGACCGCTGACTCAGGAGCCCGCCAGCTTCAACCGACGGATCGGCGAACTATAAGGATTACCAATTATCAAACAAGTTATAGTCGATATACGGTCTAGGCATTATTTCCACGGTATCTTGGCTCCCGGTGTTGACAGTCAGGCGCTCTACAAAGGAGAATACACGTACTCTGCCGCCCCTGGGAGAGTCGTAGTCTTCGGTGCGAAGGATCCGGCCCAGCAACAAAATTTACGAGCGATCTCTTAGATCGCTTAGATCGCTGAGGATGAGATGCCACCAAGCACTCGAGAAAAACCGCGTTCCGCAATTTCCGTGCACCTTTTCGTTCAAAACCGGTTGCTGCGAGAGGCTCTGGTACGACTCTTCCAGAAGCGAGCGGGAATTACGGTTGCCGGGAAGAGTCACCAGTCGGAATTGGATCTGGACTTTCTTACTGCAACGCCATGCGACGTTTTGCTTCTCGACTCAATAACTCCAGTTTGCGCTGGCGATGGTCTCCAGGACCTGTTCAAGCGCCTTCCCGAACTCAAAATCGTCCTCTTCGGAATGGACGAGGATCCTGAGAATTTTCTAGAGGCTGTAAAACTGGGTGTTTCAGGATACCTGCTCAACGACGCCTCTTCAGAGGACATCATTTCCGCTGTGCGTGGCGTGGTGCAGGGAGAGGCCGTCTGCCCTGGCAAACTCTGCATGAGCCTATTCCAATACGTGGCTCAAGAGCCCAGTCAAAAATCGGTGCTGGCCGACCAGGAAGCCTGCCTGAAAGCGGGACTGACTTTTCGGCAGCGCCAACTCATGTCGCTGGTCGCGAAGGGAATGACGAATAAGGAAATTGCGGCCAGCCTGAGCCTGTCCGAGTTCACGGTCAAGAATCACATCCATCGCATCATGAAGCAGATCGAAGCCGAGACCCGCCATGAGGCGGTTGACCTGATGCGCGCGGGTGGTTTCCTGCCGAACGCGTAGCCTCTCTCAAGTCACGTCGGGATTCGGGATCAAGATATCGCGCACAACGCCGTCGAGATCATGGCACGCCGTTATAAACTGGCGAAGCGTCCGCCGCGTAGCACCAAACGAATCGAACTCCTCAATGGAAAGCCCGTCTGTTTCAGAAGCACGCCTGAAGTCGCCGAACTTCTTATGTAGCTCGTTCACAATCCGGGAATCAACCGGCTCGTCAATTCTTGGGCGGACGACCACATCGCTCGCGTTGAATCGTACCTGCCAAGCGTGAGGTGGCGAAATCACGACATTTCCGCCGATAAACTCGCTCCAATGCATGTGATTGCGAAAAGCGGCTGAGAGCAGTCGAACGCGATATCCGCGCTCTTCGAAAATCTTATAGGTTTTCTTAAACACCGCTACGCCTGCCCATTCAAGATGCCCTGGCTCGATGGTTATGTTTTCTTTTTCCGCGAGCACTTTCAGCCAGTCGTCCAGGCGCCCCACCATAATGGTGCAAACCGGGCCCATGGTTTGAATCTCCTTCCCT
>Ga0126381_100000772_pt1 | contig 34893 bp, 30 predicted proteins | sample PanSoiMetPlot_28_FD_96465 | JGI IMG/M metagenome (GOLD analysis project Ga0126381, IMG submission 96465) | Tropical forest soil microbial communities from Panama - MetaG Plot_28 | ecosystem: Environmental > Terrestrial > Soil > Tropical forest > Bulk soil | place: Panama | collected 2016-02-17 | reverse complement strand
CCACTACTCGCTCCAGCGCCTCCAGGACGAGGCGTTCCGACGCCGCGTCGAGGCCCGTTGTTGGTTCGTCGAGGATCACGATGGGGGCATCGCGCAGTACGGCTCGCGCGATGGCAATTCTCTGCTTCTGACCGCCGGAGAGCGTGGTCGCCCGTTCCGCACGACAGCGTCGTACCGGTGCGGAAGACGCTGGATGAATTCATCCGCGTTTGCGATGCGCGCCGCCGCGGCGATCCGATCATCGCTGGCGTCGGGACATCCAAAGGCGATATTTTCCCGAATCGTGCCGTTGAACAGCAGCGAGTCCTGCAGGACAAGACTGACCTGTTCCCGCAGCGAGCGAAGCTTGTAGTTTCGGATATCCCGACCGTCGATAAACACGGCGCCGTGGGTCGGGTCGTAGAATCGCATCACCAGACTGACTAGCGTGCTCTTGCCCGCGCCCGTCCCGCCGACAATGGCGACTCTCTCTCCAGGCGCGATCGCCAGGTCGAGATGCGAAAGAATCGGGTGACCCGTCGTGTACTCGAAAGACACCTGCCGGAATTGGATCTCGCCGCGAAGCTGCGGAGCAGCCTGTGCCGCCGGCCGATCGTTCAATTCGCTCTGCACGTTCATAACTTCGATAATGCGTTCGGCCGCAACGACCGCCCGGTTGTACAGAATAGAAGACCGGCCCAGTGCACGCACTGGACGGAACAAGTTCGTCGCATAGGCGAAGAAGATGACCACATCGCCGGTGGTCAGCCGGCCCGAGAGTACGCTCGTGGCCCCGTACGAAATCACGATTGCCAGGCCGAGCGCGCCGATCAAGTCAGCCAGAGGGCGACCAGAGCTTGATAGCGCACGCTCTCGAGTTAGCGAAAGACCAATGGGGCCACAAACGGGATAACAGAGAGGGCAGCAAGAGTGAAACGCCAGTCGAGCCAGAACATCAGCACGAGCATGCCTGCCAATCGGAGCCCGTTCGTGCCGACCAGGCTGATGCCCGTCATGATCAGGTCCTGGATGCTTTGGATGTCGCCGGTCAGGCGCGTCGTCAAATCGCCAGTCTGCTGACTGTCGTGGAAGCGAAGCGAGAGGCGTTGCACGTGCGCGAAGAGGAGCTGCCGCAGATCGAAGACAAAACGCTGCGTCGCGTCGCCCAACAAGCGCGTGAAGCCATCGGTCAGCGCTCCGCTCAGCAGGGCCATCAGAATGCTCGCCGCTCAGCCCCCATAGATGATCTCCGTCGGAGTGAGCGTGGCACGGTCAAGCCAGGTTCCGATCAGCGGTATTCGGCTGTGATGCGCGTCGGAGAGCACCCGATCGATGACGAACTTGAGCGGCCAGGGTTGTAAGACCCTGACTGAAGAACCGATGACCACTGCCACAGCCGCCAGAAAGAGCTCTTTCCAATACGGCCGCAGCAATGGAAAGAAGAACCGCGTGAACTCCCGCACGGGTAGCGAGGCGTTTCGTGTTTCGGTTGCTATGGTCGCCGAGGTCGCTTCCGCCTGAGCGACACTGCTCACGCTTCAACCTCCGCACGCATCGGCGCCGCAAAGTACCGCCGATGCGCCACATCCACTATCCGACCGATCAGCGTATCGAAGCTGTATCGGCGGTCGTCGCGGCTAACATGTACGACCCGGTCGGTCCCAGCGAAGCCATGGAGTTGATTTCCAGTACAAAAGGATTCAGTTCCCTATCAAGCCGGATATCCACGCGCGCATAATCCTGACAATGGCAAGCGTGAAACGTCGCGAGCGCGATGCCGCGAAGCTGCGTGGCTAAGGCGTCATGCACAGGTGCGGGACAGATCTTCGCGGGTTCCGTACTGACCTAGTGCATCTTGTCATCGCACGTTATCAGCCCTACAGGCCGATCGCTGAAGTCGTGCTCCACCAGCGGAAAGATCTCGATGTCATCGTCGTTACCGAGCAACGCCACACAGACTTCACGCCCGGCAACATAGACGCGATCGTCGTCACCGACATCCAGAATCTCGATCTTGCCGGTCGAGTGGGACATGATGTAGCGAAACGTTTTCTGGATGCCGCTCAGACGCTGGTTCGTCTGCTGCACTATCTCGACACCTCGTCGCAGTGGCACCTGGAAGCGCGACGCACCTTGGACCGGGCGCCCTTGGAACACGTAGTACGGTCAGACTCCGACGGCGTGCAGCTTTTCGATTGTGGCCGCAAGCGTATCGGCGTCGTCGTTCACCTGTCCGAGGAGGACGGTCTGGTTGAGGAATTGAACGCCGGCAATCTGCAGGCGTTGGATGTTTGCTTGCGCTTCCGGCGACACTTCTCCAACGTGATCGAAATGCGCCACGATCACCGGAGTTTTTCCAGCCGCTCGAATGCGCTCGAACAGGCCAGGCAGCTCGGGATCGGCGAACCGAGGCGGATAGAAGGCGATGGTCTTCGTTCCTAATCGAATCGAGGACAAGTGAGGAATCGGGAGCAGGTGGTCCATGATGCGGTGGAGTTGCTCCGTGCGCAGCACGAACGGATCGCCGCTCCGGTACCGCCTCGTCGGAATGCCTGCCGACGATCCTTTTACGGAAGCAGTAACGGCAGTACGACGCGCAGCGATCGGTGACCAGGAGGAGTCCCGTCTGCGGATATTTGTGCTGCAGGCCTGGAACCACGGTATCGTCGTGCTCGCCGCTCGTGTCCAGCGTTCCGGGGCTGACCAGTTCATGCAGCGAAGGTTCGACGATATGTTTCAGCTGCGCGTAGTACGCGCTGTCCCTGATCAGCTCATCGTAGAACCGCGTGACCTGATACCGCGTGAACGCGTTCTGTTCGAGTTCGTCCTCATCAATCTCGTAGGTTCCCTCCAGGAATCTGATCGGATCGTTCGGACTGAGGTCTCACGGCGCCAATCGGAGCGGCCGATGGGTGAAAGTTTTTCCGCACGTGTTTGGGTAGGCGACATCCCATGTCCTCCTCGCGTCGTGTTTTTCGGGAATCGCGCCCGCAGCCGCAACAACCGGACCACCGATTTCGGACGGGGTGTCGCAATCACTCAACTGGAAATCAAGCAAGCAGACAGCGCCGCGCAACTGTTTGCCGATCTGCCTGCGGCCGGCATACAGCGTCAGAATTACATTGGCCAGACCGCCGGGCAAGCTGGTCCGCTCGTTCGAGGCGGAGATTGAGACCTCTCGCACGGCGCTGCAGCGGTTCGGATGTGAGAAGACGCGTTTCTTGGCCGTCTACAACAGCAGTTCAGAGCCTTGGTAGAGCGAGCACAGGACGTTCGCACTCGAGAGTGGGGGACGTATGAATCGATCGATCGTGCTTGTCGCATGCCTGAGTGTGCTGCTGGTCGGTTGCGATCGCCTGCCGGATGCCGGCGAAAAGTTGCCCGTGAGCACCGAGGCCGACATCTCCGCCAAAACGAAAGCGCAGCAGGCCAGAATGAGCGGCGCTTTCTATGAAGCGCTGGTTCCGAAGCTGAAAGGTTGCTGGACCACCGTTGAAGGTAAGGGAGAAATTCAGTTCAAGCTTACGTACCAAATGAGCAGCGACACGTGGGATTGGCAGCAGGCGGAAGTGGAAAAGAGCAACCTGTCTGAGAAGGCCCAGGCCGCCGCTCTCGACTGCATGCGCACATCGGCGCGGGGCAGCCACTTCAAGGCAGACGGTCACGAGGCCGTTGCGACGAGCGAGTTCGTCGTGCACTGGGGATGGCCCGTGCCGTTTCCCGAGGATACCTCCCAGCTCGCGGAGATGATCAGCACCGGCGGAGGCGGCCCCAATCCTGAGTGCCCGAAGTCCTGCTTCGATTGCGTCAATACGCCGGGCGTACCTGGTTCGACCAAGTGCGTCGCCACTTGCTCGGGATACAAGACCTGCCAGGAAGACGGAACCGGCAACGGCTGCAAAATGACACCGATTGGCGGGATGTGTGCCACCGGATGGAGTGGTGTCTGGGCTGGTGGCGTGGTCATCGCCTCGAACCCGGAAGGCCTGTGGCGGTTGGCTTCAGTCGACCGCCGGGCCGACTTCGATTGAGGCACTCTCAAAAAACCTTATCGACACGAGTTCTCGCAATGGTCGCTGTTTTGCTGGGCCGGGCTTTTCATGACGCTCCGACCTCTTCGAATCGCCACCGTTGCCGGACGTGCACTGCTGATGATCGCGCTGACCGCACCGGTTCTCAGCGCGCAGACCTACACGGATCTGGTCGACTTCGCTGGAAGCAGTTGTTGTCCCGAATATCCCTTCGTTATGGCCCAGGCGCGTGACGGAAATCTGTATGGCACCGTTGCGAGCGGCGGTGCCGGCAACGCTGGTTTTGTGTTCCAAATCACGCCCACCGGTTCCTACAAGGTTCTCTACAACTTCGACACCGTTCACGGCAGCACACCCATCGGAGGACTGACTCTCGGTGTGGACGGCAATCTGTACGGAACGACTGAGGAGGGCGGCGCGAACGGATTCGGCAACATTTTCAAGATCACAACGTCGGGGACCTTGACGGTCCTCTATGACTTCACGGGCGCTGCCGATGGTGGCCATCCGGTGTCGCCTCTCATCGTGGGCCAGGACGGAGTCTTCTATGGCACGTCGTATCCTGGAATGTCGTACAAGATTACCGCAGCGGGAGTGTTCCACGCGCTAGGCACTATTCCCGGCACGACCTATGGGCCTCTCCTGCAGGCGAACGATGGGTCTTTCTACGGTGTCACCGAATTTGACGGCACCAATAGCGCCGGGACGGTCTACAAGATCACCGGAAAGACCTACAAGATTCTCCACAGTTTCGATGCGGCGACCGGCTCGTATCCGGTCGGAGGCCTGGTTCAGGGAGCTGACGGAAACTTCTACGGCACCACGACTGCTGGAGGAACGACCAACGCGGGAGTGCTCTACCGCATCACGCCGTCGGGAACCTATTCGGTGCTGGTCAATTTCGACGGGATGCACCCGGCGGATGGTTATCAGAGTTACGCCGGTTTAATCGCGGGCAGCGACGGCAATCTGTATGGCGTGACGATCTGGGGCGGCGACTTCGGCTACGGCGTCATCTTCAGGCTGACGACCAGCGGTGCATACACGCCGCTGTATAGCTTCAGTGCCCCATCTGGCGATGGAGCGTACACAACGCCGATCCTGCATACAAACGGCGAAATCTTTGGCATGACTGAGCGCGGCGGGGCGGCGGGCAGCGGCGTCATCTACAGTTTCAGCGATGGGCTGCCACGGTTCGTGATCCCTGTAAGCCACTCTGGCCCTGTCGGAGCGACCGTCAACATTCTCGGGACGGGACTCTCGCTCACGACCGGCGTCCAGTTCAATGGAACCCCGGCTTCGTTCCACGTGGTCTCGGATTCCTTTCTGACCGCCAGGGTTCCGGCAGGAGAAACTGGACATATCACTGTCACGACATCGACTGGTACTCTGCAAAGCAGCAGTATCTTCAAAGTCAAGCCAAAGATTACCGAGATCAGCCCCAGCAGCGGGAAAGTCAATGATTCGGTCGTGATCACCGGGACAGGACTGATTCAGACCACCGCTATCACAGTGGGTAAAGGAAAGGTCACCTCGTACACAGTGAACTCCGATACACAGGTCACCTTCACCGTTCCCGCCACCGCCACGACCGGCAAAATAACGGTGACCACGCCTGGCGGCAAAGCCACGAGCAGCGCCGTCTTTACGGTGATCCCGTAACTATTTGCCTGCGCCTTTCTCCACGGCTTCCATCACGCGCAACAGGTTGGCGCCGAGAATCTTCTCCACGTCGGCTTCGCTGTAGCCCTTTTTCAGCAGTGCATCGGTGATCTTCGGCAGCTTCGTCACGTCCTCCATGCCCAGGGGCATCGTGGCGCCGTCGAAGTCCGAGCCCAGCCCGACGTGATCCGCGCCGGCCACCTTCACCGCATGGTCGATATGATCGATGATCTTCTCCCAGCTCACCTTCGGTAGCTGGCCGTTCATCATCGCCTCGTGATCCATCCGGTCGTCTTCCAGCGTCGTGCAGGCTTCGTTGCCGCCGCACTTCTTCGACATCTCCGCCATCTGCTGGACGATGTTGCCGCTGCGCTTTTCGCTGGCGACGCGGAATTCCTCGCTGAGGAAGCCGGCATGGTAGTTGATCATGATGACGCCGCCGTTCTTCGCGAGGGCGCGCATCATGTCGTCCGTCATGTTGCGGGGATGGTTCGCGATCGCCCGGCTCGACGAGTGAGAGGCGATGACCGGGACCGTGCTGAGCCCAATGACATCGTAAAACGTCTTGTCGGCCACGTGCGAGATGTCGATCATCATGCCGAGCCGGTTCATCTCGCGCACGACGTCCTTGCCGAACGCGGTCAGTCCGTTGTGCGCAGGCTTGTCCGTGGAGGAATCGGCCCAGTTGTTGTTCTTGAAGTGCGTCAGCGTCATGTAGCGGACGCCGAGCGCGTAATAGTCGCGCAGCAGCCGCACATCGTCGTCGATCATGTGGCCGCCTTCCATGCCCATGAGCGCGGCAATCTTGTGATCCGCGGCCGCCTTCCGCACGTCGGCCGCCCTCGTCGCCAGCATCAAATCGTTGGGGTGCGTGCGAACGGCCTCGCGCACGGCGTCGATCTGATCGAATGCGCGCTTGACGGCCGGAGGTCCTGTGACGTCGCTCGGCACCCAGATTGAGAAAAACAGCGCGTCCATGCCGCCGTCGCGCATGCGCGGGATGTCGATGTTGCCGTCGGAATGCCGCTCGCCGATGTTGAAGCGCGGATCGAAGATCATCCGCTGCGTCGTGTCGGCGTGCGTGTCGAGCACGATCGCGCGGCTGTGGAGTTGCGCCGCCTGCGGTGACACACCGGACGACTGCGTCTGCGTGGCCGCGGTTGCCGCAAGCGCTGCAAAGACGAGAAGCGACAGGATGACCCGCAGAATTGGTTTCATGCGCCGGATCTTACCTCGACCGATTCAGCAGGGTGTGGTAGATCATGGTTCGTCGATCGTCAGTATGCGCAAGCTTCTGTTCAGCACGGCGTACGTGGTGGCCGCATCAATGGTCGCGGCGGCGGGGACACAGTCTTCAGCCGTTGGCGATCGAGCTCTCGTCGTTCTCGATAACGCGCGCGTTCGCGTCTTCAAGACGGGCGGCGGGTCGCTCGCGGGTGTGGACCACCGCGCGGGCGTCATCATCGCGCTCGAGAACAGCGCGTCCGCGCCGGCCGGCGATGCGCGCTGGGCGCCCGACGCCGCCGCGCCGGCGGAACGCGGTGGCACAGACTCCGGTCCGCTGATCATCGTCGAGCCCAAAGACCTCGCCCCAGCTGCGACGCCGGCAGGGGGATCGCAACCAGGCGAAGCCGTGTTCACCGGGATGAGCTTCAGGACGATATTCGAGAACGAAAAGGTGACAGCGATCCGAGCTCGGATGGAAGTCGGTGCGCGGGAAGCGTTTCATACTCACGCCTCCGACACGCTGGTCGTGCATCTCTCGGGCGGCGCGATCGAGGACATCGCGAACGGGAAAACCATCGTGAACCGCTGGAAGCACGGCGACGTCGAGTTCGAATCGCGCGGATCCAGCCACTCGGCGCGGAACGTCGGGCCCGCGGTCGATGTCGTGCTCGTTGCCTTCAAACCGTAGCTGACGCCTCCTGAGCTGTCCATACAGCGCACGTCGACGGAGATGTTCGCGAATAACCGTCGTGATGCGATGCGCTACGCCAAAAATTCACACCTGTCCGCATTGGCATTCGCACGCGCAGTGGCGCGGCGCGAAAATCGGCGTCTTGCCGCGCAAGCTTGCGTGGTACGCCGGTTGCGGGCGTTTGCGCGAATCGATCATCGCCGCTCACGCGTCGCCACCGTGAGCGGATCGACGCGCCCTCGCTGCGCTTCGTGCCAGGCTTCAGCGATGTCGTCGTCTTACCGACGGCCATGAGCGCAGACGCGCTCGAGCCACTCCGAAGGGCAGCGGTCCCAATCGATTCCGTTACGTTGTGGTGAGCGGTGCAGTTTCGGATCGCGAGACCTCAACCTGAAACCGAAGGAGATCTCATGCACGCTGGTCTTGGAATTGGTTCGACGTTCGCCTCGCCAGTTCAGATGAATCCGTTTGCGTCGTACGGATATTCGCCGTACGGGTACTCGCAGCCGGGCGCGACGACTCAGTGGCTACAGGCTATCCCCCTGCAGATCCAGCAGCTTCAGCAGCTCGCGCACGTTCAGCAGCAGCAGCTTCAGCAGATTCTGCAGATCGTTCCCGCTCAACTGCAACAGCTCCAGCAGGCGATCCAGGTCGTTCCGCAACAGCTCCAGCAGCTGCTGCAGCTGGTGGCCCAGCAACAATTCGGCTCCGCGCAACAGACGTGGTCGCAACCGCAGGGATTCGGAACGCCGTTTCAGAGCGTCTCGCCGTTTACCGCGCCATTCGCCGGCTCCGGCCAGGTCATGTAATTGAAGGAAGGAGAGCATCGATGATTGAGCCGCTATTCGCTACTCCTGCGGCGCCGTGGTCGGGGATCTCGGCGCCGGGATTCGGCTGGGCGATCCCGCCGGCCAATCGACCGCTCGCCAACGGCCTCACGTTCGGGCTCTCACCGCTGAGCGCCCCTGTGGTGACCGCCACACCTGGCTTGCCGCCGCGCGGCGCCGTTCTCGGCGCGTTGGCGGCCGTGCCGCCCGACGTCTATGGCGCCACGACGTTTCCGGGAGCGTTTGCTCCCGCATTCGGTGTCGAAATCGCGGGCAACTACAGCATCCCGGCGCTCCTGAGCGCCGTCGCGATTCGGCGCGGTCAGCCGCTCGGGCCGACGAACGATCAGGAAATCGAGGACTTCGTCTACGACGCGCTCGAGATGCTTCCAGGGACTACCGAGGTCGAAGTGCGCTGCGAGGGCGGCCGCATCTCGCTCACCGGAAGCGTGCAACACAAACGGATCAAGCGCGACGTCGGTGAACTCGCCTGGGGCATTCCGATCGTCAACGACGTACAGAACAACCTGACAATCGCCACGAAGCGCCGCGTCAGGACGCAGCGCGAAGGAGAGGCACAGCAGTCGACACCCGCCCGTAAGCAAGGTTGATCGTCGGGGCTGGTGCCGGGAGAGCCTCGTCGCTCGACTCCTGGCGCCAGCCGTCGATCACGCCTCCAGCACTGGCGCGGCAACGTCCGCGACACGTCGCAGCCGGACAATCAGAGTCTCATGGTCCGAGTTGCTGGCATCGACAACGAGGTGGATCAGTTAGCATGCGCTCGTGAGCGCAACGATCCTCAGCGTGTCCAGTCGGGCATTGCTCGACGCGTGCGCCCGCCTCGGTCTCGATACACAGCAGATTCTGAAGGCCGCAGGAGTCGACGAAGCGACGGTACAGGATTCCGATGCGCGGATTCCGATCGACCAGGTCGACGCGCTCTGGCGATCCGCCTACGAATTGTCGAACGATCCTGACCTTGGGCTCCACGCGATTGAAGTGCTGCCGTTCGGCGCGTACCGCGTCATCGATTTTCTTGCGTCGAGTGCACCGACAATCGGTGCCGCGCTCGCCAGGGTTTCAGAATATTTTCCTTTGATTAGTGCGGCGGTCCGTCTGCCGTACTCGATTGGCAGCCGCGAGGTCACGTACGCCCTCGAAGGACCGCACCGCGCCTCTGGTCTTGGGCGACCGTACGCCGAATACACGCTGGCCGCCATCTTCCTGCGCACGCGAATCGGCACGCGTACGCAGTATCGCCTGATCCGCGTTGACTTCGGCTTTCCTCGGCCGCCATGCGTCACGGAGCACGAGCGGATTTTCGATTGCCCGGTCCATTTTGGAGCCGGTGTTACACAACTTGTGGTCGCACGCGAAATGTGGGACACCCCGAGCACGGGCGGCGATCCCGGACTGTTCTCCGTGCTCGACGCGCACGCGCGTATGCTCCTCGATCAACTGCCGAAGGGCGATGACGTCGTCGCACGTGTGCGCGAAGCGATCGCGGCAGAATTGCGCGGCGGCAATCCGAAGCTCGAGTCGATCGCGAAGCAACTGGCCATGAGTCCGCGGACGCTGCAGCGGCGCCTGCGCGAGCACGGACAGATATTCAATGACGTGCTCGACTCGATGCGATTCCACGCCGCGAAGGCATATCTTTCGCAAAGGGACATCGCCAGCGCCGAAGTGGCCTTCCTGCTCGGTTTCGCCGCGCAAAGCTCCTTCAATCACGCGTTCAGGCGCTGGTCCGGCCAGACGCCGACGACCTTCCGGCGCGGGATTGTCGCCGTTTGACAAAGCGCTGTCGCGCCGCGACAAGTCATTGCTAGCTTCCGTCCCGTATCTATTTCCGTATGGCCGAACGGCCAGAGGAGGTAGTTATGAGACGGAGTCCGGCAATCCTCGTCGCAGCCGTGTTGATCGGGTTGTCCTCATCGGCAACCGCGCACGCTCAACCCACACCGCTACTGCACATCAGCAGTGCGCACGACAGTTGCTTCTTCGAACTGCATTCGGAGTTGACGCCGGCGCAGTTCGAAGACTTTGCGCGCGAACTTGGTTCGATCCTTCGTTTCCGACCGCTCGGCGAGACGACGCCGCTCGGCAAGGGCCGGTACGACATCGGCCTGCAGTACACCAGTTCGAGCATTGACGATTCGAAGGGGGCGTGGAACAACACGATGTCGCACCCGAGCGCGGACCACTACCTCGGGGACGCGATTATGATGCCGCGCATCGTCGCGCGGTTCGGCGTTGCCGATCACATCGATATTGGCGTGTGGGGTACGGTGAACCCCGAATCGAACTACGGCGTCGTTGGATTCGACACGTCCATTGCGCTGTTGCAAGAGTCGGACGGGTATCCCGTCTTCGTTGTCGATCAGACCCAGCATCTCGTCGCTGGTCGGACCGAAAGACGTGTGGGTTGGCAACGCGAGTTTCGACGTCGCTGTGAGTCGAACCATGGGTGCGCTCTCGCCGTACGTCGGCGTCGGAACGATGGCGTCCACGGCGATCTCACGGACGGACAAGGTGAACCTCGATCCGGCGACGGCGACGAGCGCGGTCGCGTATGTCGGCGCCGCGTACCGATGGCGCGTGCTCGTGCTGTCGGCGGAAGTCGAGAAGGGTGCGCTCTTCAGCTATGGGTTCCGAATCGGCACGCGTTTCTAGGCGCTGCGTACGCAATCCGGTCGCTTTGTGCATCGTCAACGAGACTGCGATCGCGGCGGCACGACGTGAAACGTGTTGTACATCATGTCGCCGTCCAGCGTGATCGTTCGCAAGTATTTGAAGCCGGCCGCCTCGTAAAGGTCGATCGTGTTTCCGGCTTCGAAGATGTAGACGATCTTCCCGTTTGAGCTGGATCGGAGCGCCATGCGCGGACGCGAGTCGAACTGCACCCGGCTTTGAAGACGTTTGCCCACGAGATCCACCGTCCAGAACTCGTATCGGCGAATGTCTTCGAGCAGGAGGTACCCGAATTTCCGACCGGCGCCGAGGGCGAACGTCACCTCAGGATAATCTGGCGCCGGACCGACCGGGAACCAGTCGACGCGTTTCTGACTGAGATCGATGCGGCCGACGACCAGCTGACGCCGGTGCTCTATCGGATCCGACGTCGTGAACAATGCGGTGAAGAAGCCCGGTTCATCGTTCGTCTCATCCATCGAGCCCATGGCGAGACGACCGAGCCCGGATTCACTCGGAAGCGACAAGTCCCATGAGTCCTTCTTCTCGAGGGTGCTCGCGTCGTAGATGTGGATCTTGTCTGCGAACACGTACAGAAACTGGCCATCCGGCGAGAATCGGAGGTTGAGCAGGTAGTATCGCGGCTCGGGGTCGGTAGCCCACGGCACCGATCGGACGATCGTGTGCGCTTTCAGGTCGTACTGGATGAACACCGGGTTCTCGATTTCGAATCGGTCGACCAGCTTCCTCGCGGTTCGCGCCACGGCGACCATGAATCGATTCTGCGGGTCGACGTCGAACGCGAGGACGCGTACATGGACGTCGGTGGAGCCCAACGTGAAGGTGTCGACCGACCGTCTGGTTGCGATGTCGACCACTTCGAAATGCTCTTGGTCGGCGCTCTGGACATAGAAGAGCGTCGCGTCGTGAGAGGGCCGCATCGCCCACGCAAGGCCTGTTTGCAGCGGCACCTCGGCAGCGATCTTTTCCGTCGCCTCGTCGATGGCCACCAGCCGCTTGCCATACGACGCGAAATAGATGGTCCCAGTCCCAGCCGTGAGCTTTGAAGGATCGGCGCCGCGGGATGGAGCCTGAGCGGCCTGGCCGGACATCGTGGCCACAAGCGCGCTGAAAGCGAGCGCAGAAAGCAAAAAACCTCTCATGGCGGTGCGAAGTCTAACACGCCCGGACATTGAACGATGACAGGGCATCTGTGGCTCTCAGGTTGACATCTTACCCAAGTGGATCGATGCTGTGGTAAGGCGTCGACCCAAAGCACCCACGAGACGATAGGTTCGAGGAGGCAATCGCGATGTCTGATCGACCTCTGAACGATCATGGGATCACCCGTCGTGACGCGATGCGCGTCCTTAGTGCGGGCGCCGGCCTGGGCGCCATCGCCAGCGGGCTCTCGGTCTCGGTGGCGTCACAAAGCCCCGGAATCGTCCGGACCATTCTCGAGGACATCTCGCCAGCCCGCCTGACCGGCATCACGCTGTTTCACGAACATCTGTCGATGGCTCGATCGGGCGGCCAGCCGATCTTCTACGACGACATTGCGCTCATCGCCGACGAAGTCAAGGCCTCCGCAGCCGACAGCGTCAGCTGCATCGTCGACGCCGGAACGGCAGGTCTCGGGCGCAAGATTGACGCGCTCCGCGCGATCGCGCGTCAGTCCGGCCTGTTCATTGTCGCGGGCGGCGGGCTGCACGCGCGTTCCGACTACCCGCCGGATGTGTTCCGGAAGAGCGCAGATCAGGTTGCGGACGACCTGGTCGCGCTCGCGAAGACTGAGCGTTGGGGCATCATCGGTGAAATGGGCACGGGCACGGCCGTCCCGATGGATGCCGAGGAGCGCAAGGGGCTGCAGGCCGCTGCGAAGACGCACATGCTGACGGGTCTTCCCATCATCACCCACGTGTCCGACGGCTGCACGCGCTGCGCGTTCGATCAGGTCGACCTCTTTGAATCCGCCGGCGCGAACCTTTCACGGGTCGTCATCGGCCATTTGAACGACATCCAGAAGGACCTCGCAGGCGCGGCGATCGCGATTGCCAAGCGTGGCGCAAACCTCGGGTTCGATCATTCGGGTAGACCGGACGATCCGCGTCTCGACGAGTACGTGCGCGCAATTCTGACGGTGCTCGAAGCCGGCTATGAAGACCGGATCTTCCTCTCCTCGGATTTCGGCAGCACCAAGTACTTGCGGAAGAACGGCGGTCCGGGGATTGACATGACGGTCACGCAGTTCGCGCCGCGACTCCGCCGCGCGGGGGTCAGCAAGGCCAGGCTGCGCAGGATTCTCGTGGAAAATCCGCGACAGCTGCTCACGTTTGTGCCGAAATCGGCATAGCCGTGTGCAGTCGGGGAGGACTTAAAATCCTCCCCATGAACATCGACACGCTCCGCGACCCGCAGTGGATCGAGGCGATGGATCCGGTGGCCGACGAAGCCGCCGTCACGATCATCCGGGCCGGCGGCGTCGAGGCGATGAGCACCGCACTCGAGCTGCTGTCCAACGAGCCTCCGGACAAGCGCAGACCGGCGGGACTCGATGCGTTCATCGCGGCGACGCCCGCACCCGAGGTCAATCAGGAACGGATCGACGCGGCGCAGCGCTGGTTCTCGACGTGGGGTGCGATCGGTACGTCGAGTCTGTTCTGCGCGAGTCTTCCTGAGACGTATTGCCTGCCCGGCATCGCACAACTGCTCGCCATCAGCGGGCAGCTCGTCGATCACGTGACTCGCCGTATCCGAATGACCGGGCAGATGGTCTTCGACGTGATGCAGCCCGGAGGCATCACTGAAGACAGTGCCGCCATGAGGGCGCTGCGACGGACTCGACTGATGCACGGCGCGATCAGGTCCATGCTGCTGCACCCGGGAGAAGTCGGCCGTCACCTGACGTCGGTCAGCGGCGCTCGCCGGCTGCAGTGGTCGAGCGAATTCGGAAAGCCGATCAACCAGCTCGAGCTCGTGTACACGCTGATGACGTTCTCTCACGTGATCCTGCGAAGCGCCGAACGCCTCGGTATCGCGTTGGATCGAGAGAAGAGCGACAGCTACATCTACACGTGGAACGTCGCCGGACTCGTACTCGGCATCGACCCGCGCCTGTTGCCTGACGAATCGTCGCAGGCGGAATCAGTGTTCGAGACCATCAAAGCGATGCAGGCGCGGGCGACGGACGATGCGAAGATCCTCGTTCAGGCGCTCGAGGCGAGTTGGAACAGACAGTTTGCTGCCCATCACGTGCCGCTCGCGCGGCCGCTAATGCACTCGCTCTTCCAAAGCCTGTTGACGGATCGCACGCGCGCCATGCTGGGAATTGAAGTTCCCGGGCGGATCGCGTCGGAGATGATCGCGCTGGTCATGCCCGCCGTCGAAGAAATCGTGCATCTGAGCGACGCGCTTTTTCGAGCGCTGCCGCCGGCGGCGCACGTCGCAGCGGCGGTCAATGTGTTCTTCGCCCGGCACGAGACAGACGAGGTCCAGGACCGCGGCATGTACGACACGCTCAAACACATGCGCGCCTGGTTCGATCAGGTGGAGCGCGCGCCAGAAGCCGTTTGATCGCCCGCGCTCGACGTCGGCCGCAAACTAAAAGAGGGCTCGGTCAATAGTGCAGGGGTATTCGAAAGAGATTCCGCTGCAGGTCCGTCTTGGTGAAGACATAAGTCGAAGGGTTTGGCCCTGGCGACAGAGAACCATGCGCGATAACGCGAGTGCCTGGTGGGTAGATTCCATCGCCAGACGCGTCAATTCCGGAACCGGGCAAGTCTGGAAGGGATTTGCCAGCCGGCACGGGAATCGCGAGCGTTTTCCCCGGCGAGGCCGCTGAAGTATTCGGGTCGATTGTCACATAGAAAAATCGCCCATCTGAAGACCACACAGCCCGGCTGGGCGCTGGGCAGATTTTCCTGGTCGCTCCTCCATGGAGCCGTACCGCGAGCAGGCCAGCTGCATTAACTGCGGTAACGAATTCACCTTTGGGGGAGACGCTGCCTTTTTCCAGGATGGGCACCGTAGTAAGAGGTTCTCGTCCACTTCCGTCTTTCTTGATCCGGACGAGCACGTCCACTTTCTCGTCCAGCGACCGGAAGACGAGATCTCCGTCAGCGTCGAAGGACGCCTCGTCTCCCTCTCGAGCGATTCGGCGAGGCGGTGTGCGCCGGTCGAGGGACGCTAGCCAAATCTGCGACCCTCCATCGTTGTCCATTGTAGTGAAGGCCACTTCCGTCTCGTCGGGCGAAAGGTCGTAATCCGTAACCGACACACCTGGCAGCACACTGTCACTCTTCCCGGAGGAGAGGTCCACGGAACGTAATTCGGCGGACGATGGCACCCAGTTGGACGATTTTGACATCAGATCTCGCACAAGGAGGTAGAACACGCGTGAGCCATCACGGGAAAGGCGGGGAGCTGCGGCGTAGCCTTCCGATGTGATCGCGCGCTCGCCAGCTGTGTCGTGAATCCAGATCACGCTCCGGCGGTTCCCACCCGATGTCACCAACGACCGGCCATCCGGTGCCACCGTAACGCCCTCTTCCTCGATCGGCCCGAAGGTGATCTGTTCTGGCTGGCCGTTCGGAAACTCCTGCCGCCAAAGGTGAGCACTGCCTCGAACCCTTGCGGCAAAGTACATCCACTTTCCGTCTGGAGACCACGCAGCTGACGTACATCCTGCGCGACCTTGATGTTGGCCGGCTTCAGATCGCGGTGGACGATTCCGCGCTCGTGCGCGGCTTCGAGCGCGTCGGCAATCTGTCGCGCAATTCCCAGTGCGTCCGCGAGCGGCACCGGTCCGCGATGGAGGCGATCTTCGAGCGTCTCGCCGTCCACGAGTTCCAAGACGAGCGCGCGAATGCCATCGGCGGTCTCCTCGACTCCGTAGATCGCCGCAATATGCGGGTGATTGAGCGATGCGAGTATGTGCGCTTCGCGATCGAACCGCGACTGCCGAGTCGCATCCGTTGTGAAGAGGCGCGGCAGGATCTTGATCGCGACATCGCGGCCCAGCTTCGTGTCGCGGGCACGGTACACTTCGCCCATGCTTCCAGCGCCCAGAGTCGAGAGGATCCGATAGGCGCCGATCGATCGCCCGATGATCAATTCCCCGTCGTTCTGCAGCGCGTCGGCGGCCCACGCCGCCATCGGCACGTCGAGAACCGACAGTGGAGCGCCGCTATGCGCGAGCAGCGATTCGACCTCGACGCGCAACGACTCGTCCCCACCGCACGCCTGACGCAGAAAGTCCGCGCGGTCGGCTCCCTGATGGTTCAAAGCCTCCGCGAAGATGTGCGACAGACGTTCCCGCTGATCAGGCACGGGTCGACCGGCTGCCTTTGAGCTCGCGCGTCAGCCACGCTTTGGCAAACCGCCAGTCTCGCATGACCGTTTCCGCCGATACATTCAGCGCCTCCGCGGTCTCCTCGACGGTGAGTCCACCGAACACGCGCAACTCGACCACCTGACTGCGCCGTGGTCGCGTCTCGGCGAGCCGGCTCAAGGCATCGTCAAGCGCCAGCAATTCGTCCTGGCGGCCGCCCTGGGGCGCCAGCCGCTCATCAAAAGGGGACTTGCTGCGCCTGGCCGCCCCGTTTAGTCGATCGTCGGGATCGCGCGGCATCAACGAGGATGCGACGCATCAGACGGGCACAGACCGCGACGAATTGCGCGCGATTCTGCCACTGCACCTGCCGGACATCCACCAGTCGTAAGTACACCTCGTTGATCAGGGCCGTCGGCTGCAATACGTGTCCGCGACGCTCGCGCGCCATGTAGCTGCGCGCAAGGCGCCGCAGCTCGGAGTACACGATGGGCAGGAGTTCATCGAAGGCCGCGGCGTCGCCCCGGTTCCAGGCGAGCAGGAGTCGTGTGACCTGCGCGGGCTGAGCCACCATCGGACAGCACCGATATTTACGTCCGGTAGTCGCCTCCCAGACCTCATGACAGCCTCGACGAGCTTTTTTCGCGTTAGCACGTACCGGCCGGCTTCGGCTGTTTCAGTCGGGACCCAGCCCTCGATGAGCCGACTTTGCAAGGAGAACATCATGAGACTGCTCCGAAATTCGGTACTTGGCCTGATCGGACTCGCGCGATCGCCATCGTATTGGCACCAAAAGAAGTTCTGGCTGATGACGGCGGAGTGCCCGTCACCGGAACGTTTGTTGTGTCGTTCATGTACCCGTCCGCTGTGAACTATTGTGTGAGTGCCGGCAACCCGATTGAAGGACAGGGTCTCGGGAACGCTTCAAGTCTGGGTCCCATGTTTCTGACGGTGAAGAAGTGCGGAACAAGGAACGGCGATATCGTGACATTTCAGGGAACGTTCACGATGACCGCGGCTAACGGAGATACGCTGGAGGGCGTTGAAACAGGAACCGCAGATCTTAGTTTGACGGATGAGAATGGCTACAGACCATCTCACGGCACGTTCACGTTTACTGGTGGATCGGGCAAATTCAGCGGCGCGAGTGGAAGCCTCCTCTGGACGGCTGTCCAAAACCCAACCTCGGTGGGTGTGACCGCTGATACGGCAAACGGCACGGTCTACTTATTGGTCACGGGACACATGCCGTCCTCCGAGAAAGAGTGGCACTCGCGTGGCGCCGGTCTCTCGACCGGCGCCGTCGTCAACACGACCAAATGTTGAGAGTGCCGGCGGGTAACCATCGGCCTGTCAAGGTCGGGTGAACCAGCCGCCGCCGGCCACCACCTCGTGTCCAGCTTTGACCGCCGCGAGCAATTCGTCCTGGGGCCGCGTCGATGTCACCTTTTCAAGCATCTCAGAGAAGGACCACGTCGCCGGCCTTGGTGTGTCGAACAGCTCGGATAAATGCGACAGATCGCGTTCGAGCGCTTTCGACGCCATTTGATAGCCGCACGCCATGAGCGACAACGACTCTTCTGGCGTAAATGCATTCAGATCGGTTCGCAGCTCCGCGATGGCCTGCTGTAAATCCTTCCGCACGCCGAACGAGCTCAGAGCCGCGCGCTTCACTGTGTAGGCCTCGTCAGAGAACGTGAGGCGCACCGGGTCAGCGTCGAGTCCCGCCTTTATGTGGAGGAACATCATGCCGCGCACCAAGCCGGTCGTCCGCCGTGCGGATAGATCGCCGAAGTTCGTTTGCCGCACGCGCTCCATCAGCGTATCCATCGACCGCGCGGCATATGAAATCAGGCCACGTACGCCTTCCTTCGGCGACGGCTCGAGAAGCAGCTGACACGCGGCGTCGCTCACCAGCAAGACGTTGCAGTTCGAAGCAACCAGGGCGGTTGTCCCCTGGTTGTCATACACGCCGCCGTCGACCAACCGCACGTCCATCGCGGGCTCGTACGGCGCGGCGAGCTCGAGCGGAGAAAACACGCCGGGAACACATGCCGACGCAGCGACGGCGCGACCGAGCTGCATGCGCCAGAACCGGCTATCGTAATAGGCCCATTGCAGCCGAGGCACGATGTCAGCCGCGTCGTGAACGGTCCATGGCGACTCTCCCATCCAGGTCGGCGTGAACTGCCAGCCATGTCCAGTGTTGACGGTGGTCGCGTTGATGACGAGCGCCGGCACCTTATGCGCGCGCAGCCAGTTGTGGTGCGCTGGATTGAACGGTTGTCGGTTGACGGTTTCCGGATCGTGGTCTGCCGGCGTAAACGCGAGATCGTCCATGAAAAGCGGTCCCGCCCCTGGCATCAACGGTCTGTAGAACTCGCTCTCGAGAACTTCGGCTACGGCTTCCGGATCGAGCGCGCCCTTCTGACCACCGGCGATCATGCGCAGAGCGACAGCGGCTTTCGATGGCTGGACGCCGCGGCGCAGATCGTGCGACACCGCGTTCTGAAAGTGGTCAATCAGTCCACTGATGATCTGGATGTAGCTGCTTCGATCGAGCGGCGTCTTCTCGAGGAGCCGGCGACGCAGCGCAAGCCAGTAGCAGGCGCCGACGATACTGCCGCCAGAGACGCAGGAGAGCACGTCGATGTGGCGCAGAACATCGAGCTCCGCAAGGCGCGCCAGAACTCCGAGGTGGTAGAAGGATGCGCGGAAGCCGCCGCCGGAAAGGGCGAGCCCGACCTTGCCGATGAATGCCGACCGAACGGCCGCGGACGACCCCGGAACCAGACTGTTGAAAAATGTCTGGATCGCGGGGTCGTCCAGCGGGCGTGGGCTCTGGAGATGGGCGAGCGTGGCGAGCTGCCGCACCGACGTCTCCAACTTCCACAATGGCGGCCGCGGCACGCTGCGCACCGCTTCGGTCGCTTCGGCATAGCGTCCGAGACCCAAGCAGGCCTCGGCACGCGTCGCGGCATTCCAGAAGCCTTCCTTCGTCTCCAGGTTCGCTACGATCCGCTCCCGGATTTCTCGCGCTCGCACCTGGCGCACTCGTGGGTTGTTACCCAGATACGCGAGCATGTCGTCGAGAAACGCCGCATTGATCTGCGTGTAAGCATCGTCGTTCAGCGGGCCGCGAGCACCACGTTCATACAGTGCAGCAGACCTTTCCAGATCCGAGAGCTGACCGAGGTCGTACCACTTTCGTTTGTAGATGCCGCCGGCGATTCCCAGCGTCTCGGCATCCGTCAGATCGGGATCGTCGAGGTCACCAAATTCCTGCTCCAATATTTCGATGGCCCCCGTGTGCCGCACGGCTGCGCTCAACTCCTCGTCCTTGCTCGTGAGGAACGCTTCCTGCCGGCAGAGTTCCTGCCGCTGCGCCTTCTTCGACGGCATCTGATCCTGAAGGATCGTGGCGTCGTGCGCCCCATCGCGCAATCGCGACAGAACGGCGCGGGCGAGCGAAAGCTCGCCCGATTCGAGGAGCGCCTGCCACAGCGCGTGTGCCTCGTCGAAACGGAGGGCTTCACCCGCGAGGAATTTGCGCGCGCGGTCCGTAAGACGGGCCATCGATTTCTCCTTCGAGCGTCAGGCGTGGATCCGGCTGCTTCAACATACATCTGCTTGTTGGCGTGCTCCACAAAATCCCTTGCTTTGCGCATAACTCGCCGCCACGCTATCAGGTATGCCGCTCGGATCGTTGCCGCCGGCATTCGACGCGATCGCCCTTGGACCGCTCGCGTCGATTGCCCCCGAGGCGCTTGTCGTCGATCCGACGCAACTTTCCGATATACCGGTTGGTGTGCGGACCGTGACGGCCGTCAAGTACTCGCGCGTGGGCGGAAGTCGTGCGTACGACGAGATCGGATTCCGTCTCACGGCGGCGAACCTTGTGCGCGGGGACGTTCCGCTGCAGACGCTCAACGCCGTGCGGCTGGAGCGGTCGCGTGACCGCAGAGCCGAAGACAGCGATCCGATCGCCGCGATCCTCGAAGAAGAGCAGAAGCTGCGCCATCGGCTGTTCGATCTGCCCGACGACAGCGGACGATTGAGGTATCGCGTTGAAGGCCGGCTGCTGCAGCTCGAGAAAGTGACGGAACGACGATCGGATACGGAGACGTGGACGTTTCCATTGACGGCGCCACTTGCCATGCTGCGACAAAACGCGGCGCCGAGCGACGTGTCACGGTTGTTCACGCAGCAGTACCGCATCGAAATCCCTGGCGCGTTCTGGTTGCCACTCTCCACGCTCGTAGCGCGCGGACGGCTCCATCGGTATCAGGACTGGCGCGCCGACGTGCCTCCCGACACGCGACCAGGGCACTTTTACGTCTTCGTGTCGCACCGCTGGCTTTCGCCGACCGAACCAGATCCCGACGGAACGCAGGCGGCCTTTCTCGCCTGGCAGATGATCGCGTATCTCTGCGACGCCGTCCGTGTCGCACGCTACCGCGGCCTCAACGAGCCGCGGCTCCGAAGCCTGACGCTCGGCTTCACGGTCGGCATCAGCGGCAGCGATCTGGCGGAGGCCTTGGTGGTCAACGTGCTGCGGACCTCGCTCGATGAGACGTCGCTTGCCGACGCTTGGGCCGAGGCGCGTCGTCTGCAGTCGTTGACCGACAACAATGGCGTCAGCGCCGCGGCGAACGATGTCGGGCTGGCGCGGTTGCGATCGGTGCTCGCCGAGTGCCCGACGCTCTGGCGGCTCGTCGATCGCATTCACGTGTGGTACGACTACGCGTGCATGCCGCAGCCGCCGCGCACACCAGATGATGAAACGACGTTTCGGAATGGATTACAGAGCCTCGTCGCGATTCAGTTGCTCGGACACACCGTCGTGCTGCTCGACGAAGCGGAAGAGTACCTGTCGCGCGGGTGGTGCACGCTGGAAGCGATCGTTGCCGACACCGAGGCCGTGTCGATGGAACTGCTGATCGGATCGGCACGCAAGACGGCGCGAGACGGGACCGCCGAGCACTATTTCCGGGCGCTCCTGCAGGACCGACCGCACATCGTGTGGCGCGCCGTGCTCGATACCGAAGTGTTTCGCGTGCAAACGGAAGCCGACTGCGTCGCACGGCTCGCCTTGAGCGTCACCGATCCGCGCGACCTGCCGTTCATTTACGGGCAGCTTCGCAACCTCGCTGCGCCGAGCAAGATTCACGTGGACGACAGCGAGCTGTTCACCGGCGCATATCCCGTCGCGCAGGCTGTCGACGGATCGGTCGTCGTGCCTGTCAAAAACGAGCGAGGCGCTGAGCGAGACGACAGCGGTGATTCAGTGCGTTCGCTGGACTGGACGGCAGCGCTGCGACTGGCTACCAGTTGGTCGCCGGGCGACACCGCGCGGCCAGAGCCTCATCGTTCGCTGCCGTCTCGCGCCAACAGAAAAACCTGTCATGTCGTCGTGGTCGCTGGATGCGAAGGCGAAGCGGTGCTCTGGTCGAACTGGACCATCGCGCACCGCGACGCGCTCGAGGCGCTGCTGGACATCGACGTTCGCTCGAGCTCGTGGCTGGCAGCGGACATTGCCCCTGTCGGTCACTTCATCTGCGGAACACTGCAGCCGATTGTTGTGAGGGCAGACGTGTGGGTAATCGCCGCGACTCAGATGAGACTCACGCATTGTTCGGTGACGGCCGCGTTGACGGCCGCAGTCGCGTCGGCTGGCGTTCCCGTGTGGTCGCTGGCACTCGATGCCGCCAAGGGTAACGTGCGGGCGATGACTGCGAGCAAATCGTCGACACGGCGCATTCGAACAGTGGACCTCCGGCTCGTCCCGCGTATTGGCGGGGCGTGTCGATCCGAATTGCTCGATCAGTTATTTGGCGAGCCGGAACCCGTAGCATCCGTCTGATGCTTCCCATGACTCCATACGAGCTTCAGCACGCGCTGTTCACCGCGATCTTGCAGGAAGACGACGAGACGCTCTGCAATCTGTGCAGCGAGCACGCAGCGGCGATCGTCGAGCATTTTCCCGCCTGGAAGAGAGTGCCGGCCGAAGTTCGGGACAATCCCCAGGCGGTGAAGGCGTGGGGACACTGCCTGATGACGCTCGCGACCTTGTTCGAATCCGAAGGCATTCCGGATTTGATGGAGCACCTGACCGGTGGCGCCGAAAACGTGATCGTCCGCTGGCAGAGGGCGTTCGCGCACGCGGGCGCGCTGGCGCAGAACGCGCAATATGAAGCCAGCAGCCGTTTGCTGGAGACCATGGCCGGTGAACTCGAAGGCGCGCAGGGCGACATCGTCGACGACTATCGTCCGAAGGTGTACGGTTTGCTCGGCACGAATGCCTTCCACCTCCATCGAGACGAAGACGCGCAGCGCCTGACACAGCGCGCCCTCGAAGAATGCCGGCGGATCGGCGATGCGTCAGGTGTTCGCGCGTATACAGAAAACCTGCGAGTGCTCGCGGCTGCTGCGGCGACCCGGTCCACGGATGAGCGTAGCGTGCGAATGCTGCGGATTCGCGCGTCGATCGCGCGCGCGCAGGACTTGAGCGACGAAGCGCGCTTCGATCAGAGCAACGATCTCTTGAGCGACGCGATTGCCGACATCGACGCTGCCGGCGACGGACCGGGCGGTGAGTACGCCGGCAAGGCTTATGGACTGCTCGGATTGAACTGTTTGCGTCTCGGCGATCGTGAGCGTGCGCGAATCCATACGACAAAGGCGCTCGACTGCTGCCGCGCTCGGAACGACGCCGATGGCATCCGTTTCTACACGGTGAACCTGGCGCACCTCGATCGACTCGAAACGCAACGGCCATGATCGCACCACTCTGCTTCGTGCTCGCGCCATTCGGCAAGAAGAAGGATCCGGCCGGTGGTCCCGACATCGACTTCGATCGGATCTACGACGCGGCAATTCGCCCGGCGGCGACGGACGCGGGGCTTGAACCGATCCGGGCGGACGAGGAACGCGTCGGTGGCGTAATCCACAAGGCCATGTTCGAGCGGCTGTTGCTCTCGGAGTTCGCCGTCGCCGAACTGACGACCGCGAATGCCAACGTCTTTTACGAGCTGGGCGTCCGGCACGCGACACGCCCGCGCACCACGGTCTCGATCTTTGCCAAGGGCCAGCCGATACCGTTCGACGTCAATTACCTGAGGTCGATCCCGTACGAACTTGGCGCCGGCAACGTCCTGGAAGACGCGTCGGCGTCGACGTTGCGGACGGCGCTGGCGACGCGTCTGCGCGAGCTGCGCCAGATGGCCCAGACGGAGGACAACGTCGACAGTCCCATCTTCACGTTGTTGAAGCCATATCCAGGCATCGACCTGCCGCATTTGCGTGCGGAAGCCGAGACCTTCCGAGCGCGTTTGCGCGGCGCCGACGCGCTCCGCGCGCGGATTCGATCCGCGCAGGCTCGCGGCGTCTCGGGGAGCGACCGCGAGCGCGCTCGCGTAGAGTTGCTGGACGTCGAGGCGGAGCTCAGTGACGCGGTGGAGATGGGCGTGTGGGTCGAGCTCTATCTGGCACTCCGAGCTGTCGACGCGTTCGCCGAGATGATTGCGTTGTACCCGCGCATGCCGCCGGAGTTGCGCGCGACGATCATGATGCGCGAACAGCTGGCATTTGCGCACAACCGCATCGGAGAGACGACGAACGACGAGGCGGAGCGGGCCGCGGCGCTCGCGTTGCTCGAGGATGTGCGCCAGCAGGTGGGGCCGAATCCCGAGACCTGCGGCCTGATCGGCCGCATCCACAAGACCTCCTGGAAGCGACACCTCGCCGACAATCCCGCTGCCGCAAAGGGGTACCTCCGCAAAGCGATTCGAGCGTACGTGGAGGGTTTCGAAGCCGACTGGCGCGATGCCTACCCAGGCATCAACGCGCTCACGTTGCTCGCCAGTGAGGGCAGTGACGAGTCGGCTGAAGAGCTGAGGCGTCTCCTGCCGGTTGTGCGCTTCTCGGTCGAACAGCGGCTGCGGGGCCGCACGCCCGACTACTGGGACTACGCGACCCTGCTCGAGCTCGCGGTCCACGCCGGCGACGAACGCGCGGCGCGCCAGCACCTCGAGGACGCACTGGGAGTCATTACTGATCGGTTCCAACCCGGAACCACCGCCGACAACCTGCAGATGCTCCAGCAAAATCTCCGCGCGCGCAATGCCGACCTGCCGTGGCTGGACGAACTGATCGTGCAGCTCCGCTCGGCCGTCAGCGGTTGACGGTCGCCTCGCCGCGTTCGACAGCTCGGTATAGAGTTCGAACCACATGGCGGGCGTGTTCATCAGCTATCGTCGCGGCGACGCCTCGGGCTACGCCGGCAGGCTGCGCGAAGCGTTGGAGCGCCGTCTCGGAACAGGCCAGGTGTTTCGCGACGCCGACACGATTCGTCCAGGGCAGGACTTCGTGCAAGCGATCGACGCCGAGCTCGCCGATTGCGAGGCGCTGCTCGTGTTGATTGGCGAGGAGTGGCTCCGCGCCACCAACGCCGCGGGTCAACGGCGGCTCGGACTCGACGACGACTGGGTGACACTCGAAGTCGCCGGCGGGCTGAAGCGGCCGGAGGTGCTCGTGATTCCTGTGCTCGTCGAAGGAACGCGGATGCCGCCGGCCGACGATCTTCCGCCATCGATTCGCGACCTCGCCAGGCGGCAGGCGATCAGCGTGCGCGACGAATCGTGGGACGAAGACGTCGACCGTCTCGCTTCGGTGTTGAGGCCTGCGCGCCACGAACCGACAGTCGCTCGTCCGCGGCGGTCGACGAGGATGGTTTCGTTCGCGGCGGTCATCGTCGCCCTGGCGATAGCGGTCGCTGTCCTCGCCAGATTTCGCGCAGCTGACGTACACACGGCTGGTTCGTCTTCTGATGCGGCCGGTACCGGCTTTCCGATTGAGGTTCCCCGGATAGCCGAGTTCGCCGACGGTAGCGTGATTCACACCGTGTTGTCCGCACGCGTGACGCCCCGCGGACCGGCGAATGTGCTCGTGTTCCAGGTACGCTTCGCGAACGAGGGGAGCTACGACGCGAACTTCTGGAACAGCTCGTACCGATTGCTTGCGGACGAGCAGACCCTCGCGCCGGTCGGAGACCTGAACGAGGTCGTGGCCTCCCATGCCGCCAAAGATGGCACGGTCAGCTTCGAGGTACCCGTTCGCGCGCGGAACGTCCGTTTGCGGGTGGAATCGCGAGAAGATCCGCCGGGCACGCTTCCACTCGATCTCACGAAGCAGGATCGTCGTACAGGCGCGGCGTCTCGCGCCGTTATCGACCGCATCGCCGAAGGCGATCAGTTACTCGTGTCGAATCCCTCCGGATCGTTGACACTGATCCAGGTCACGTCCCGGCGCTTCGTCAACACGCTGCGGGTGACATTCGCGATTCGCATGAACAACGCGCAGAACTACGCGCGGCATTTCGGAACGATCGCCGCTCGCGTGATCCTCGATGGCGTGTCCAACGGCCCGGTCGACGGCCCCAACGAGACGGTGGCGGGCGGCTCGTCGTCGCCCGCACGCGATTTCGTGTTCGACGTGCCACCCGAGACCGAAGGTCTCGTGCTGCGTACGACGCTTGACGAGAGCGTCGCGGAGAAGTCGTTCAGGCTGAATGTCCGGCGATAGTTTCACGTGATGGCAGAGAAGCTGAGGACGTTCATCTCGTATTCGCGAGCGGATGTTAGGACGGCCGACGCACTCGTCGCGGCGCTCGAGGGCGCCGGTTTCTCCGTGCTCATCGACCGGCGCGACCTGCCGTATGGTGAAGAGTGGCAGCGCGTCCTCACAGACTACATCCGCGACTGCGACACAGTCGTGTTTCTCGCGTCGCCGCGTTCAATCCAGAGCCAGTTTGTCCGCTGGGAACTGCAGCACGTCACCGAGCTGCGAAAGCGCATGGTGCCGGTGGTGATCGAGGCGTGTCCGCCCGAGGAACTGCCGCCAGCAGTCGCAAGCGTCGAGCTATTGCCGAAGTCCGGCGTCTTTTCGTTCGACACCGACGTCACTCCGCTCGTGGACGCGCTGAACACGAATCGCGACTGGGTCATGGAGGCGACCAAGCTTCAGAGTCGAACGCGCGACTGGATGACAGCGCGCCGTGCGCCCGTGCTGCTCTTGCGCGGGGCGGCGCTCGACGCGGCGGAGCAATGGCGTTCCGCCAAGCCAACAGTCGAAACGATTTCCGCCGACGTCCTCGATTTCTTGCTCAGCAGCCGCCAGGGGGCGACTCGGCGCCAGCGCAACTGGCTGATGGGCTCGCTCGCCGTCGCGCTCAGCGCCTCCGCCCTTGCTGTCACCGCCTGGTACCAGACGCTGGAGGCCCGTAGTGAAAAAGAGCGGGCGCAGAAATCTCTGGCGGCGAGCGACATCAAAGAAGCCATTCTTCGTCTTGACGCGGGCTCGCCGACCGATTCCCTGCCATTTTTCGCCGCGGCCGTTCGGCTTGATCCGAGCAACACCGCGATTCGAGCGGCTGCTCTTGACGCACTGTTAAGAACGCGGTCGGCAGCCGTTTCATTGCCGCATCCGGGTGCCGTCAGCCCAGCAAAGTTTAGCGTCGACGGGACGCGCGTGGTGACAGTGTCAGACGACAAGACCGCGCGCGTGTGGGATGCGCGCACGGGTCAACCTGTGTGCGCGCCAATGCGGCATGGCGACTCCGTCACTTCGGCGGCGTTCAGCGCCGACGGAACGCGCGTAGTGACGGCGTCATGGGACAACACGGCACGGGTGTGGGATGCGCGCACGGGACAACCTGTGACCGCGCCCCTGCAGCACGGGGGCTACGTCTGGTCGGCGGCGTTCAGTGCCGACGGAACGCGCGTGGTAACAGCGTCATGGGACAACACGGCGAGGGTGTGGGATGCGCGCACGGGGCAACCGGTGACCGCGCTGCAGCATCGAGGCCACGTCGGCTCGGCGGACTTCAGTGCCGACGGGACGCGCGTGTTGACGACGTCTGAGGACGGCGCGAGGGTGTGGGATGCGCGCACAGGGCAACCCGCAGGCGCGCCCCTGCTGTATGGTGGCACTGTCCGCTCGGCGGCGTTCAGCCCCGACGGGACGCGTGTCGTGACGGCGTCAGACGACAAGACAGCGAGGGTGTGGAACGCGCGCACGGGGCAACCGGTGGGCGCACCAATGCGGCACGAGAACTTCGTCTTCTCGGCGGCGTTCAGCGCCGACGGGACGCGCGTGGTGACGGCGTCTGCGGACACGACGGCGCGGGTGTGGGATGCGCGCACCGGCCAACCGGTGACCCCACCATTGCGACATGAGCACTGGGTCACCTCGGCGGCGTTCAGCACCGACGGGACGCGCGTGGTGACGGCATCAATGGACAACACAGCGCGAGTGTGGGATGCGCGCACGGGGCACCTGGTGGGCGCACCATTGCGGCATGGGAATACCGTGCACACTGCGGAGTTCAGCACCGACGGGACGCGCGTAGTGACGGCGTCAGAGGACAACACGGCGCGGGTGTGGTATGCGGGCGCGGCGCAACCCTTGGGCACGCCGCTGCAGCATGCCGAGAGTGTCACCTCGGCGGAGTTCAGCGCCGACGGGACGCGTGTGGTGACAGTGTCAAACGACAAGACCGCGCGCGTGTGGGATGCGCGCACGGGGCAGCCGGTCGGCACGCCACTGCGGCATCGGGACTTCGTCGCTTCGGCGGCGTTCAGCGCCGACGGAACGCGCGTGGTGACGGCGTCGCACGACGACACGGCGCGCGTGTGGGATGCGCGCACGGGGCAACCGGTGGGCGCGCCAATGAGGCATGAGAGCTTCGTCATCTCGGCGGCGTTCAGCGCCGACGGGACGCGCGTGGTGACGGCGTCCGTCGACAACACGGCGCGGGTGTGGGATGCGCGCACGGCGCAACCCGTGACCGCGCCGCTGCAGCACGAAGGCGTCGTCCGCTCGGCGGCATTCAGCGCTGACGGGACGCGCGTGGTGACGGCATCCGACGACAACACGGCCCGGGTGTGGGACGCCCGCACGGGGCAACCGGTCGGTGCGCCACTGCAGCATGCAGACGGGGTGCGATCGGCGGTGTTCAGCGCCGACGGGACGCGTGTGGTGACGGCGTCTGCGGACGACACGGCGCGGGTGTGGGATGCGCGCACGGGGCAACCAGTAAGCGCGCCGCTGCAACATGAGAATATTGTCCACTCGCCGGCGTTCAGCGCTGACGGGACGCGTGTGCTGACAGTATCTGCGACTACAGCGCGTGTGTGGGATGCGCGCACAGGGCAACCGGTAGGCGCGCCGCTGCAGCATGGGAATACCGTCACCTCGGCGGCGTTCAGCCCCGATGGGATGCGCGTGGTGACGGCGTCATCGGACAAAACGGCGCGGATTTGGGATGTTGCCGCAGGGAGATCCTCCGACGCCGAAATCATTGCGGAAGCTGCCGAAGCCCTGTCCGGATACACGGTGAATGACGCGGGCAGCCTCGTTCGCGTGGACGATGCCACGGCTCGAGTCGCGTCCTTGCGACAAAGAGTCGCGAATGCTGCGTCGGCAGAGCCGGGCGCCACCTGGATCCTGCATTGGCTCTTCGCAGATCCGTGGGGTCGGACGATTTCTCCGCTGTCGGCGGTCACGGTCAACGATTACATCGTCGAACGCCTCAAACAGTGCACCGACGAAGCTCGATCCGAGGCCGAATCTCACTTTCTCGGTCACCCGGTGCTGCTGAAAATCAAAGAGTTGTGTCCCGGTAAACTTTCCCATTTCACGCGGTAAGATCTGCGACGGCAACCCGCCCGCGCAGCACAAACAGGATCAGTGTTTGTGGACGGTATGGCAGACGCGTTCATCTCATACTCGCGGAAGGACATCGCATTCGTTCGCCGGTTGGACGAGTCCCTCAGCTCGCATCAACGTGAAGCGTGGATCGATTGGAAGGACATTCCGCTGACCTCCGATTGGCGTCAGGAAATCCTGGAGAACATCGAAGCCGCGCACAACTTCCTGTTCGTATTGAGTCCCGATTCGGTGACGTCCGCCACCTGTCTCGCGGAGATCGAGCACGCCTCCGACAGTCACAAGCGGATGATCCCGATCGTCTATCGCGTCGTGCCCGATGAAGTCATTCCAGCCTCTCTGAACAAATTCCAGCGCCTGGATTTTTCGGGCGGTGACGGCTATCAGGAGATGGTCGCCTTGCTGATCGAGGCGCTGGATTCGGACCTGGAATGGAAGCAGGCCCACACGCGTTTGCTCGTTCGCGCGAAAGAGTGGGAACGTGAAGGACGAGACGACAGCTTCCTGTTGCGAGGTTCCGATCTGCGCGTCGCAGAGGATTTCGTATCTCGCAACGGACAGTTGAACCCCAAAGTGACCGCACTGCAGTCGGAATATCTTCTGGCCGGCCGGCGTGCACTCGCGCGAGCCCAGCGGCGATTGACCGGCGCGGTCACGTTGGTGGCGATCGTGGCAACAGCGCTGGCTGGGTTCGCGCTGTATCAGCGCAACGTCGCGAGCGCGAATGCCAACGAGGCCAGTCGCGAGCAAAAGATCGCTGTTCAAAATGCCGATGCAGCGAAGCGGCAAGAGGGGATTGCGCGTGGAAATGCGGCCACGGCACTGAGGAACGCGCGCGAATCGAGAGCGCGGGAATTAGCCTCGTACGCGACGCAGAGCCTCGCGGATGATCCTGAGCGGAGCGTGCTACTGGCAATGCATGCGGTGAACGCCACCGTCGAGAGCGGTGAACTGGCCGTTCCGTCTGCGTTGGACGCGCTGCATCGAGCGCTGTTCGCCTCACCGGTGAGAGTGACCGTTCACGCCGAGCCGCGCGCCGTGTGGCAGTCCGCATTCAGTCCGGATGGCCGCCGGCTCGCGACTGCCGGGAACGATCGAGGTGCTGCAATTTGGGACGTCGCGACCGGCAGGCCGCTGGTCAGATTCCCCTCGAAGGAGCCGGTGCTAAGCGTCGCGTTCAGCCCTGACGGCCGCTATCTGGCTTCCAGCGGTGACCAGATCGTGACGGTCTGGGATACGGCGCACGGGGCTCTTGTGACCAGCTATCCGCATTCCGGAGGCCGCGTCGTCTTTACCTCCGACGGAAAAAGAATGGCTGCGCTCGGCGGGGTCATTCAGATTTGGGATCTCAACACCCGTGCCGAGGTCGCGCGTATTCGGTACAACGGAGACGCGACAGACGCGTCAGCCGGCGCTGTGAAGATCGAGACTCCTATCGCCGTCGCTCTGAGTCCGGATGCCACTCGCGTAGCGACATGTCATGCGGGCGGACGGGTATCGGTGTGGAACGCTGGGAATGGTGAAGAGATCGCGCGTACGGTTGTCGAATCGGAGCGCCCAATCGCGCTGAGCTGCGCTGCGATCGCGTTCAGCCCGGATGGCACGCGGGTGGCGATGGCGATGACCGACAAGACCTGCAGGATCTGGGATCCGCGCGGTCAGGAGATCCTGGTGTTGCGCGGGCACGCCGATGAGCTCACCGACGTCGCGTTCAGCCCCGATGGCGCGCGCGTGGCAACGGCCAGTCGAGACCAGACGATCCGGATGTGGGGCGCCGCAACCGGCGAGCAAATCCAGGTTCTATATGGGCAATCCGCGCACGCGGTCGAGTTCGATTCAACTGGCGCCCGGCTCGTCTCGGCGAGCGGGCAAGGCACCGCGAAGGTATTGGACGCCACCGGCGGGACGGAGTGGCTGACAGTGAATCACCGATCCGAGCCGCGATTGCGCGGTGTCTCGCGCGTTGCCTTCCTCGAGAGCGGAAGCCGCCTGCTCACACAGGGGGCTGATCGTGTCGTGAGGCTGTGGAATGTGTCCGGTCAGGGTGCGACGAACACGGTGACGCTCGCGAACATCGAGGCGCTCGCCGTCAGTCCTCGCGGTGGTATGTGGGCAACCGCGAACAGCGACGGAACAGCGATGGTGAGGTCCACGGTGACCGGAACGCAGATGTTCAGCATAGGGCGCCCTTCTGCCGATCCGCTCAAGACGCTTGCGTTCAGCAGCGATGGCACCCGACTGGTGACCGAGAGCGATCAAAAGAGAGTCAACGTCTGGAACATCGCCGACCGCAAGATTCTCCTCAGCGTTCGGCCAGCCAGCGAATTCCCGGTCAAGGGCGTCGCGTTAAACGCGGACGGTACGCGTCTCGCGGTGACTGATGGGCTCGACGCAAGGCTGTGGGATGTCGAGAAACAACAGCAGGTCGCGTTCCTTCAAGGTCTACCAAGCGATGGCCTCTCCACGCCTATCTTCAGTCCTGACGGCACGCTCCTCGCGTTCAGCTCTACGACGACCGCCACGATCTGGGAGTACAAGAGCGGCAAGCCTCCGCTTCGGTTGCGCGGCCATTCGAGCTATGTCAGACGGGTCGCGTTCAGTCCGGACGGCAGGCAGCTCGCGACGGCGAGCGATGATGGGACGGCGCGGCTATGGGACGTCGCGACGGGGCAGGAACAATTGTCGTTGCGAAGCAATACTGCCGCAGCAATCGCCGATATCGCGCTCAGTCCCGACGGTCGGTTTCTCGCGACCGCGGGTGCAGATGGCGCGGTGCAGATCTACGCGCTGGATGTACGCGATCTGCTTCACCTGGCTCGGACGCGTGTGACGCGAGATCTGACGGCTGAGGAATGTCAGCGGTTCCTGCAGATGGCGACATGCCCGGCGCTTCCATGAAAGATCCGCGCAAAGCCCTCGACCGCGGCGAATTCCAATGCCGGGAGCACTCGTAACACGATAGCTCGTCCGTCGAGGCGTCACGACGCTCGACACCGGCTATGCTGTTCGCACTGTGCCAACCTCGATGCAGGCGCATGGCGCCGCCCGGTGCAGCGCGGCTCCGTTCGCGATCGCCGCGCTGGTCGTCGTGATCGCCTGGACCGCTTGCCGGGCGCCCGTAGTCGCTCCGCTTGGTGCGTCCGGGGCGCATCGCGGCGCGAACGTCCTGCTCATCACCGTCGATACGCTCCGGCGCGACCGCGTTGGGGCGTTTAACGGTCCGAGCGGCCTGACGCCCGCGCTCGACGGTCTGGCGGCGTCAGGTGCGCGCTATACGCAGGCGTTCACAACGGCCCCGTTGACGCTGCCGGCCCACGCGTCGATCCTGACCGGCCTGGAGCCGCGTCATCACGGCATCCGGAACAACACGAGCTTCCAGCTCCGCGGCACGACGCCGACGCTCGCGTCGCTGCTGCAGAAGGCAGGCTACCGGACCGGCGCGTTCGTCGGCGCCTTCGTTCTCGACGGGCGGTTTGGCTTGAGCGCCGGGTTCGACATCTACGACGATCGGCTGCCGCGGGACCAGCGACGATCGTTCGAGTTTGCGCGGCGGCGCGGTGGAGAGGTGGTCAAGCTCGCCGCGGACTGGATCCTCGACCCGGCCCGGGCACCGGGACCGTGGTTCGCGTGGATCCATCTGTTCGATCCGCACGCGCCGTACGACGCGCCGCCGCCGTACCGGGACCAATGGCCGGCGTACGACGCCGGGGTCGCCTACACGGATGCGATGATCGGCGAGCTCCTGACACGCCTTCGAGCAGACCGCGCGCTCGACGATACGCTGACGATCGTCACAGCCGACCACGGAGAATCGCTCGGCGAGCATGGTGAGGCGACACACGGTCTGTTCGCTTATGACGCAACGCTGGCGGTGCCGCTCCTGATCTCGGCGCCCTGGGTGAAGGCCGCCGTCGTCGACGCGCCGGTCACGCACACAGATCTGGTTCCAACCATTCTCGACATCATCGGCGCGCCGCCGCTCGAACACGGTGATGGCCTGTCGCTGGTGCACGCCGTGCCCCTCGACCGGCCGATTTTCTTTGAAGCGCTCGACGCCTCGATCACACGCGGTTGGGCGCCGCTCCAGGGCGTCGTCCAGAACAGGTGGAAGTTCATCGACCTGCCGGAGCCGGAACTTTACGATTTGTCGGCCGACCCGCACGAGCAGCACAACCGTGCCGGATCGGATCCGCGTCAGGCGTCGCTCGCACGGATGTTGCCGCCGATCGCGGTGGCAGCGCCGTCCGGGAGCGCGCTGGACCGCGATGCCACGCAGCGTTTGCGATCGCTCGGCTACGTCGGCGGCGTCGCTCCAGCACGGCGAGTGACCGTCGCGGACGATCCGAAGCGGCTCGTCGCGCTCAACGAGGCGTTCAACGACGCGTTGACCGCATTCGACGCCGGCCGGCGGTCGACTGCGCTCGACGGCTTTCTTGCCGTTCTGCGCGAGCGGCCGGATTTCGATGCTGCTCGGACGAGCGCTGCGACCGTTCTCGCTGACGCCGGTCGTGACCGGGAAGCCGTCGCACTGTTGCGGGACGGGCTCGCTCGGCACGAGTCGCCCGAACTGCTCGCGAAACTCGGCGCGACGCTCCGCGATGCCGGCGACTTACCGGCATCGGCCGACGCATATACCCGGGCGCGTCAACTTGGAGACCAGAATCCGGATGCGCTGAACGATCTCGCGACGGTGTTGGCGCAGCTCCATCGTGTCGACGAGGCGCGCGCGCTCTTCAAGGAGCTGCTCGCGCGCGATCCGAAGGCCAGCACGACGTGGTTCAATCTGGGGCTGCTGGATTTGCAGAGTCGCGATCCTCATAACGCATCCGATGCGTTGCGGCGCGCCGTCACGCTCGATCCAGGCTATGGGGACGCGTGGAACGCGCTTGGCGCGTCGCTCGCCGGCGACGACCGCGGCGCCGCGATTGACGCGTGGAAGCGGGCAGAACGACTGCTGCCGCGCGACTACGATCTCCTGTTCAATCTTGCGACCAGCATGGCCGAGGGTCCCAGCCCGCGCGATGCGCTTCCGTACTTGCAGAGGTTTGTGCGCGAAGCGCCTGCCGAGCGTTATGCCGCCGACATTTCGCGCGTGCGGCAGACGATCGCGAAACTCGAACGAGCAGGCGGATGAGGCGCGCGTTCCTCACTCGGTTGGCGGTCTTCTCGGCTGCGGCGCTCGCGTGCTGCACCGCCTGCGGACGGTCGGCCGCCCGTGCGCCGCACATCGATCCAGGCGCGCTCAGTCACGCGAATGTGCTGCTCGTGACCATCGACACGCTTCGTGCCGATCGCGTCGGCGCGTACGGCAGCGCGCTTGGGCTCACGCCGACGCTGGATCGGCTCGCGACGGAAGGCGTTCGGTTCGAAGCAGTCCACGCGCATGTGCCGCTCACATTGCCATCGCACGCAACCATCATGACCGGCCAGTATCCTCCCGCCAACGGCATACGGGACAACGGTTCGTTCCATCTGGACGGCTCTCACACCACGCTCGCTCGCGTGCTCGCGGACGCCGGGTATTCAACGGCGGCGTGCCGCTCGGGTGCCAAGTGCCCGAGCCGAGTGACCCGCAGCCCCACTGGCAGGCCCGAATGGCCAGCTCGTCGGCACGCCAGGCGAGCTGCAGATAGATAGAGACATCAAATAACGCAAGCTATACTCGCTAAAAATGCCCACTTACGAATTGAACTAACTCAAGCAACATCAACATTGGCTTGTCAACCTTGG
>Ga0126381_100000771_pt1 | contig 34903 bp, 29 predicted proteins | sample PanSoiMetPlot_28_FD_96465 | JGI IMG/M metagenome (GOLD analysis project Ga0126381, IMG submission 96465) | Tropical forest soil microbial communities from Panama - MetaG Plot_28 | ecosystem: Environmental > Terrestrial > Soil > Tropical forest > Bulk soil | place: Panama | collected 2016-02-17 | reverse complement strand
CAGAAGTCGGCTTGTGGGGAGTGCGGAACAACCGGGAACGGTTTCCTTTGTCTGATCTTGATCCGTTATGACCCGAGATGCCCGGTTTTGAAGAACTCAAGGAACTTCCTGCCCGGTTCTGAAAATTTTCTACCTAACTGATTCTTTAGCGGATTACAAGAGCAGGCATATGAGCGGTTCTGACCCCATTCATGTGTTTTTGAACATGGATCTATCACAATTTCATCACAGCAAAACTGCCAGTCTCGGAAGCCGATTCGGTCCCCAACTTGCGATTTTCCTCAAATCGTACCCCCCGCGAGGTCAGTGGAGCGCGCACGGACAGAAGCATCGCTCGGCACTTCACGCGGCCAGCCTTTCATCACCCGGTCCTGACTGAGTGTAGCTTACGGAATGCCCCTATCGAGACCTGCCTAGATGTTATAACGGCTTGTATTCGGACTCAGAACCGACATTCACGGCCAGCGTTCACATCTTTTGATAATTCGAATTCTGATCGGTGACGGTAAGCTGTTTAGCTACACCGTTGATGGTAGTTGTTGCCACATGATTGGTACCGTCCGGCAACTGCGCGAACTGGGCATTGATATTCACAGCATCGCTGGGGTCGTTCAGGTACGAATTCACCTGGATACTGACCGGCGCCTTGGTTTGCTCGCTGATGGTCATCGTTACCTGGTCGTGCGGCTTTACAAAGCTCTTGATCACGAGGCTCACCGTTCCGTTTCCCGGCTGTAACGAGAGATTCCCCTGCTGTTTTGCCTGCATCAAGCGGTCGGGGTCGGGTGTGGTGTACTGCTTGGCGAGTGCGCCGATCTGCTGCCCGTATTGCTGGAACTCTTCGGTCTTCTTTTCGATGACGTGTTCTTTGAGCCGACCTTCACGCCGACCGCCACCTGATGAAGCCTTCTGCTCGTTAGCAAGCGTCTTCTGCTGCTGCCCGTTTACCATCTGCACCTGGTAGGTTTTCGTATCCTTCACGTCTCCCTTAATGCTAATAGTTTCTACTTCCGTCCAGGTGTACTGGGCGAGCTTCTGCTTGTTGGCGGCCATGTTCTGCTTAATGGCCATCAGTTTCTCTTCTAGTTGCGGGCTTTGTGCCCTGGACATCACTCCAGAAAAAAGGACGACCGCAGCCAAACCTGCGGCTACGCGGCAGCTATTCATCGATCTACTTATCATGCTTCCTCGCTCACGCTCGAATCGTTTTGTTTTCGAAAGCCGGGCCCGGGAGCAAACAATACAAAAGTTACCCAAAACTGGGCACCACGCAGGATCACTTACGATAACGCGACGTTACGTCCCCGAGTTATCCCGTCTCCAACCAGCAGTTACTGCGCGTCGGCCGCGCTCATCTCCGCGGATTTCAGCTTTTGAATGTCAGCCGGAGTGAGTTGCGGCGGCTCGACCGCAATGGTCAGTTTGTCGATTTTGCCCGTGAATCTGAACGGTACTTGGTAATCCTGGTCGTCAATTGGAGTGCCAGTATCAGACCCAATGTCGAACGTCTCATCAATTCCAAAGATGAGCGGAATTGTCTTCTCTAGGCTCTGAGTGGCTACGACTTTGCCGTCCACCTTAAGCGTACCAGTGGCAGCTCGACCGATGCCGCTCATGTTATTGAAGGCCAGAGTGGCAAATCCGAGGCCGTCGTACTTGAAGTCGAATTCGAGCGTGTGCTTGCCCGGTGTGAGCGAGTCCGGACTCTGCCACTTCACCCGCTTCAGGTCGAGCAGGTTCCATGTGAACACCGGTTTACCCTTCAGCACATAGAAGCCATATCCGCCAAAACGTCCGCCATTGGTGTTAATCACTCCCTCCACACCGCTCCCAGGAACTTCGATTTCGGCAATCATGGTGAATGAGGTTCCCAGTAGGTTGGGAGCAGCCGCGCCGGGGATTCCTGTGATGGGGTCGCCGGAATAAGTGAAGACCCTGCGACCGGCTGCGAGGCTTGGTCGTGGCGCAACCAGACGGGTCGCCACCGAAGCATCCAACGGTAAGACCTGGTACTTAGCGAACTCGCCGAACATCAGGTCTTTCATCTCCTGTACCTTCATGGGATTCTTGGCGGCAACGTCGGTGTACTGCGTCCAGTCGTGCCGCAGGTCGTAGAGTTCAAATTTGAAGCCGGTGGCAGGATCGGGCATAGCCGGGCCCGTCAATACCCAGGGAGCACGGCTGGGAACGGCACTCAGCATCCAGCCATCGTTGTAGAGGCCTTGCACGCCCATCATTTCGAAGTACTGGGTTTTGTGCGGAGAGGGGACATTCGCATTGGCTTTGTCAAATGTGTAGGCCATGCTGACACCCTCGATCGGCTTCTGCGCGATGCCATCCACCACGACGGGCGCGGGTATACTCGTGATCTCGAGCAAGGTGGGAACAATGTCGATCACATGGTGGAACTGCCAGCGAATTCCGCCCGCGTCCTTGATATGACCCGGCCACGCGATGGCCATCCCCTGTCGTGTCCCCCCGAAAAATGACGGTATCTGCTTCGTCCACTTATACGGTGTGTCGAGGGCCCATGCCCATGGCACCGCAAAATGGTTGTAGGTCTGGTTTGTACCCCAGACATCGTAGAAGTACTTCAGCTGATCAGCGACCGGGACCTCCACGCCATTGAATGCCATTAGTTCGCTTGGTGTGCCTACAGGAGTACCCTCTGCGCTCGCACCATTGTCGCCGCTAATGTAGATGATGAGGGTATTATCGAGCTTGCCTTCACGCTCGACTTCAGCGATGACCCGACCGATCTCGTAGTCGGTGTACATCAGATAGGCGGCGTAAACCTCCGCCTGCCGGATGAACATCTTTTTCTCGTCGGAATTTAGTGTGTCCCACCTCTTTAACAACCCATCGGGCCATGGCGTCAGTTGCGCATCCGCAGGAATCACCCCCAGCTTTTTCTGATTGGCGAAGATTTGATCGCGCAGTGCGTTCCATCCATTGTCGAAGAGGTGTAGGTTGTGCGCCTTCTCGACCCACTCCGGTGTTGGATGGTGCGGCGCGTGCGTCCCGCCAGGCACGTAATAGCAGAAGAATGGCATAGAAGGATCAATGTCGTTCAATTGGTTCAGCCAGTGAATGGCATCGTCCGCCATTGCTGTGATCAGGTTCCATCCGGGATGGCCTAAATAGGGATAGATCGACGTGGTGTTGCGAAACAGCATTCCCGGCTCCCATTGACTGGTGTCGCCTCCGACGAAGCCGTAGAAGTACTCAAATCCCATGCCGGTCGGCCACTGATCGAATGGTCCTGCTTGGCTTGCCGTATACGTGGGGGTGTTGTGGTCCTTCCCGAACCACGACGTGCGATAGCCGTTCTCGAGGAGAATGCGGCCGATGGTTGCACTGTCTTTCTCGATGATGCTGTTGTATCCGGGGAAGCCGGTGGCCTGCTCCGAGATAACGCCAAACCCAACTGAGTGATGGTTGCGCCCAGTGATGAGGGCGGCTCGGGTAGGTGAGCACAGGGCCGTCGAGTGGAAATTCGTGTATCGCAGGCCCATCTGTGCAACACGGTCCAAGGTCGGGGTGGGTATCACGCCGCCGAAGGTGCTGGGCGCGCCGAAGCCGACGTCGTCTGTCATGATGAGCAGGATGTTGGGAGCGCCTTTCGGCGGGACGACGCGAGCCGGCCAGTATGTCTTTGACTGCAAGGCGTTGAGTTCGATCTCGCCCTTAAATGGCTGTGGCGGGGCTGGAAGGTATCTACCGTCAACCGTGGTGGTAGCGCACGGCGAGCCTGGAGGGCAGGTCGGCTGTTGTGCGACAGCAATCTGTGTGTTCACGACAGCCATTGCTATTACGAGTAGCGTGTGTAGCTTGTTCGATCGCGTGTTCATGCAACCCCTCTCGCACTATCCCCTCTCGCAGGCGACGCTATGCCTGGCTGATGGGTATTGATCCTTCAGATGGAATTCGGGAATTCCAGAAGCTTACACGCACTCCTGCTCGCTGTAACTAACATTCTTGCCAGTTACGGATTGAAAAAACGTCGAGTACGTGAGCACGATGAGGCGAGCTTTTTGCACCATCTTCGGTGCAGCACTTAGCACGGCAGTTCGTTTGGCTGTCAGGTTTCTATTCGTAATGACGCTAGATGCCCGGTTTTGAAGAACTCAAAGACGCTCCTGCTTGGTTCTGAAAATTTTCTAACCTAATTGATTCTTCGGCGGATTACAACACCAAGCACTTGAGCGGTTCTGATTCCATTCATGTGCTTTTGAACATGGATCTATCACATTTTCATCACAGCAAAATTGAGCTCCCGGAGGGCCAGTTTAAGGCTAGCTTCTGGACTGCCGACAACTCGGGAGTCGATTGCGCCCTTGTTGAAACCGCTCCTGCCTCATCGTGACTCGCCTGCTCGAGCCGTCCCCATTGCTCAGGAAGGACATAAATGTGTTCCGGATTGCCGAGGTGCACGTACCTGAGGGTTTCCGCGAAATAGCAGGTGTCCAGCCAACGCTCCTTAACTTGCTGTTCTGTTTCCTTCGTTTCCTTAGCAAGGGACTTGAGAAGTTGATCGAACCAAGTCGGGTCGTTTCCATTGATCATCAAGTTTGCGTGCATCTGTATCCGATCGAGGTGAAAGAACGGTAGGCCGTGAATCTGCTCGAACGTCCGCAGCATGTCTGTGACGTAAGACATGCGCAGCATACCGGTTACGACCTCCGTCCAGTTCATGGGCCCCTCCAACACTGGTAGGAATGCCTCAAACCGGAAGAGAAAACGTGCGATGAGAGTGGCCGCAGCCCTGGCGTCGATCGGCGCGAGCGTACCAAGGACGGAACGGGCCCCCATGAACAGGAAGGCGCTCGCCACGCTCGACTCCAAAGCCTCCAAGGTATGCGTCTCGCATGCACTCAGGATGACGATCGGAGGCACCTTAATCTTTCCGTAGAAGGTGAAAGGATTGATCTTGAGCGAACCCACGTGCAGCGTTCCTTCCGCGTCCTCAGCGCTTTGCGTGCCATGCCCATCGAAGATCGCGAGCGTTCCATCAAACGCATTGAAGGCGTCGACGAACTCCGCTTCGCTTGAAATGTCCACAATCTTTACCTTGACATTCGATCCCTTCTTCAACACTACTTCAACGGAGACTCGCAAAAGGTCGCGCAGCGGATCGTCAGGCTGGAATGATCGCACAATCAGAATGTCGTGAAAGTCGGAAGGTGTCAGATAAAGTGGTGCTCGCATGAGCGAATGGCGCACGAGGAGATTGCCGGGAAGCGTAGGGAGGCGCGACACACTAGAGCGGAGCGAAAGAGGCAGTCCATCTACGGGAAGCAGTTCCAGTGGAACATCGCCGATGAGCTTGACGCCTTTGTGCTTGAGCGCATCGATGGTCTCGATCAGAGCTTTCGGAATCAGAGCCCGATAGGTCTCGCCAATCCGCAAGGCGAGTTGGTTTCTGCGACGCTGCGCTGCAGCACCCTTTCTCGAAAGCGTAGCAAGCCCCACAAGAAGAGTTCGCGCACGGTCCAGCTGCGGTGGCAGCCGGATGGACGGGCAGCACAAGGCTGCTTAATACCCTATGACCGTCAACTGGTACGGAAGACGAACACGAGTGTGACCAAATATCGCGGTGGCTACGGCAAGGGCGTTCTCGTAATCGGTGCTCACGATAGCTTTACCAAGGGACACGTATTTATAACGGTTCGGAACTGCCAAAACGAGGCGTTCCAGGTCGACCATTACAAGCGCCTGCACAAGGTCTCTGTAAACCGCGTTACCCTTCCAAGCGCGCCCCGCTTCCACCTCCAAGCCACACTTCCACCCCGAGTGGAACGCATCAATCTCATACCTCAACTGTGGGCGTCCGTTCTCGCCGAAGAAGACAGGGCGGTGAATTCTCTGTCCCGCCCCTTTGCCAGCTTCGATCTCAAACCCGAGGCTTTTTAGCCCAGGCGCGAGCAGTTTCAGTACCTCATTGCTGACTAGTCCCTTTTGCAGCAATGCCGTCGCTATTGCGGTCTCAGACTGCTTGAACACTTCCACAATGTCGACCACAAACGTGGGAGGAGGCTCAGTCAGCGGGAAGCTGGTGAAACGAATGGTTGTATAGGACATCTGGCAACTTGAAATGCGCTATCACAATTTCATCACAGCCGCGGTCGTACATGCGGCAGCCCAAACAACTGCGTCTTGCAAATCAATGAAAATAATGGCGGAAGCGTGTGCGAGTCGAACGCACCACCGACATCAGAGATGCCGGTCGCCGGTTTTGAAGACCGGGAGAGTCACCGGACCCCCTTCGCTTCCGCGTGCGGTGAAAACCCAGTTCTCCACGTTAATAGAAAAGCGCCACTACACGCAAAGCGCAGCGGCGCTGAATTGCTTTCCGCGCATTGTCTACCCCGCGGGCCAGCATCGTCTCAGGAATAGGCTCGTACGGCTACCTGCGGAAGGTTTGGAACTTCGCACCACGAGTCGCACTTACGCCCTCGGCTGTGGCACGATCCGCAGATAGGGCCGCGGCGCCTTCCAGCCGTTGGGGTAAATCTTCTTCGCTTCGTCGTCGGAGACCGAACCGGCAATGATGACATCCTCACCCTGCTTCCAGTTCACCGGCGTAGCGACCTTGTGCCTGGCGGTCAGCTGCAGCGAGTCGATGACGCGCAGGACCTCGTCGAAATTACGGCCCGTGGTCATCGGATACACGATAATCAGCTTGATCTTCTTGTCCGGACCAATCACGAACACATTGCGCACCGTCATGTTGTCGGCGGCCGTCCGCCCCTCGCAGCTTTCTCCAGCGGACGCGGGCAGCATGTTATAAAGCTTCGCAATCTTCAGCTCGGTATCGCCAATCATGGGGTAGTTCGGCGCGTGCCCCTGAGTTTCCTTGATGTCGTTTGCCCAGCGCGAATGGTTCTCCACCGGATCGACGCTGAGGCCAATGATCTTCGTGTTGCGTTTGTCGAACTCGGGCTTCAGCTTCGCCATGTAGCCAAGCTCGGTCGTGCAAACCGGCGTGAAGTCCTTGGGATGAGAAAACAGTACCGCCCATGAATCGCCGATCCACTCATGAAAACGGATTCGCCCTTGTGTAGTTTCTACTTCAAAGTCTGGAGCCGTATCGCCAATCTGAAGCGCCATAAGACATCTCCTCTGAGTATGGTGATTTGTTCTTGGGAGCCCCGCAATTTTATCACTCGGCGCTGAGGCGGCAACTGGAATACCGTTCATGCTTGCGCAGTAGCCGCAACTGCATGGAAACGTGACGGAATGCAGCCACCCCAGGCTATGCTCCTGCTACATTGATCTGGAGAATCTCATGCCAAATCGCAAATTCCGCTTCGTGCAGTTGGACGTTTTCACCTCGCGTCCGCTGGAGGGCAACCAGCTTGCCGTCTTCACCGATGCGCGCGGCCTCAGCGACATGGAGATGCAGAGGCTGGCGCGCGAGACCAATCTGTGCGAGACAACGTTCATCCTGCCGCGCGAGGACGCCACGGAGCGCGCCGAAGGCCACAAAGTCCGCATCTTCACCGTAAATGAAGAACTGCCCTTCGCCGGACATCCGACGCTGGGCACGGCCTGGTATATCCGTCAGCAATCCAGCGTGGAAGAGGTCGTGCTCGATCTTAAGATCGGCAAGATCCCGGTTCGCTTCGAGCAGCGGGATGGTCTGCTGTTCGGCGAGATGCGCCAGGCCGAGCCGCAGTTCGGCGCGAGCCATCCGCATGACGTCGTTGCCGGTGTTCTCGGTGTTCCCACTTCCGAGCTCGACGAGAACTTGCCCATCCAGACAGTCTCCACCGGCTTTGCGTTCACGATTGTTCCCTTCCGCTCGCTGGCGACGCTGCAAAAGCTCAGCATCGGCTACAACCAGATGGCTCCGTACCTCGCGACCATCGGCAATCCCACCTTCTTCTACTTCATCTGCCGCGAAACCGTGAACCCCAAAGCCACTCTGCACGCGCGCATGATCTTCTACAACGGCGAAGACCCAGCAACCGGTTCGGCAGCGGGATGCTGCACGGCTTGGGCAGTGAAGTACGGTGTGCTGGCGCCCGGGGAGCAGGGCTTGATCGAGCAGGGAATCGAGACGCGTCGCCCGAGTTCCATTTACGTCCGTGCGTCGAAATCGGGTGATACGGTGACGCAAGTGCGCGTCGGGGGCAATGTTGTGCACGTGATTGACGGAGAAGTTACGATGTGACTTTTCTGAGGATTTCCTGTGCGCCACGAAAAGCTGCATCTGACTGGGCTCTCCAGCGTTCGAGCGAACAAGAAATCACCATGCCCGGTGCGATTTTCATTTTTTGAACCGCCCCAAAATTCTTGGCGTAATTGATCTTTGCAATACTTGTACAAAGCCCACCTCAGTCGTACTATCCCCTACGCGCTGTTCTCTGGGGTGCTCAGAAAAAAATCGCTCACTGGCTACGCAGGCCTCCGGCTTTCCTGGTTTGCCCGGATCCTGCTGGGCAGCACGTCAGAGAAGGCCCGTTGGAGGTAAATGAAACCCAAACGTACGATCCTTTGCATCGACGATGACGAACGCTCTCTCTCCGTTCGCAAAGTCCTGCTGGAGACACGCGGCTATCGCGTGCTCACCTGCTCCGACCCTGACTGCGCCATTGAAGCGATGAAGTCCGGCGGTATCGACCTGATCCTCTCCGATCTGATGATGCCGAAAATCAGTGGCGCCAAACTGATTGACCAACTCAAAGCCATCTCTCCGGGAACTCCAGCCCTGCTGTTTTCCGGTTCCGTCAACTGCTGTAACGAGGACCATCTGGCCGATGCCTGGTTGCCCAAGGGCGAGTTCGCTCCCATGGAACTGCTGGAGCGCATTCGTGTGCTGCTGATACGCAAGCGCGGGCCGAAGCGCGCTGTCGTAATGCCGCATCAGCTTGCATCCTGAGAACGCCCGCGCGGACAGATGCCGAAACTTAGAAGCTGGAAAGGGAACAGCGCCGGCCGTTGTTCCCTTTTCTTGCTTGAGAGCCGGGACACCGTCTGCCGGAAGCTGCTTCCCGATGCGCGCCCGACCCTCACACCCCCGCGTGACAACGCTCACTGCCACTCTGTTCGTCCCCGTCCATACTTGAAATTGGTGTCCTGATGGGCGCGCGACAACTTCCCGACCCTCGCCAGTAAAGATGCCAGATTGCTATCCAGTTGGTCGGGAGCCGCTTGACCGCCGGCCGCACGCTCGGCTTTCGCTCGACAACGGGAACATGTGAAGGAAGGAATTATGCCCGACAATATCGCACAGCTCAGCGAAGAACGGATTGCCTACCTTGACGGATTGGTGCGCCAGGCCAGAACTGCTGCTGCCCTCTTCTCGCAATGCACGCAAGAAGATGTGGACCGAATCGTCAAGCCAATGGTCATCGCCGGCCTGGAGAAGGCGCAGTACCTGGCGCGCCTCGCGATTGAAGAGACCAAGATCGGCGTGCTCGAGGACAAGGCCATCAAGAACATGGTGGCCACAGAGTTCGTCTACAACTACGTCAAAGACAAGCCCACCGTCGGCGTAATCCGCGAATATCCGGAGCGAGGCCTTGTCGAGCTGGCAGAGCCGATCGGCGTGATCTTTTCGCTGACCCCCATTACGAACCCCACGTCGACCGTCCTCTTCAAGTGCATCATGGCGATCAAGACGCGCAATGCGGTGATCTTCAGCCCACACCCGAGCGCGTGGCGTTGCTGCTCTGAAGCCGTGAAGATCATGTACGAAACCGCCGTCAAGAACGGCTCCCCAGAAGGCGTCTTCAGCTGCCTGGAGTCGCACACACTCGAGGACAATGCCTACCTCATGCACCACAAGGACGTCGGCCTGATCGACGCCACCGGCGGGCCAGGCGCGGTAAAGGCGGCGTACAGCTCCGGCAAACCCGCGCTGGGTGTCGGACCCGGTAATACGCCCGTGTATCTGGAGAAGACGGCGGACCTCGACATGGCTGTTGTCGACATCATCACCTCGAAGACCTTCGACAACGGTACTATCTGCGCGTCAGAACAAACCGTCGTGATCGATGACGAGATCTATGAGCGCACGCTGAAGAAATTTGAAGATCTGGGCTCGCATATCTGCGATGAGAAGGAAGCGAAGCTACTGGGCCGCACGGTGATCGACCCGAATACCGGGTTCATGCAGCCCATGGCAGTTGGACAGAAAGCGAGTGATATCGCGCGTTTCGTTGGCATCAAGGTCAAGCCCAACACCAAGCTGTTGATCGCACCCATTCAGGGCGTCGGCCGCGAGCATCCGCTCTCAGTCGAGAAGCTTTTCCCGGTGCTTGCGGTGTACCGTGCGACGTCAACCGACGAAGCCCTGAAGGTCTGCGTCGACGTGAACCACGCCGGAGGTCTTGGACACACGGCCGTCATCTTCTCCAACAACGACGCGATCATCCGCCGCTTCGGCAATATGATCAATGCCGGCCGGATCATCGTGAACTCTCCGGGGTCGATCGGCGCGCTGGGCGGGGTCTACAACGATATGGTGCCGACCTTCTCCTTCGGCTGCGGCACCGGCGGCGGCAACAGCACCACCGACAACGTCAACGTCTATCACTATCTCAACATCAAGCGGATGGCGCGAAGGACGCAGGCCCATATGTGGTTCCGAGTCCCCAATCAAATCTACTTCAACATGAACGCCGTGGAGAACCTGCGTAGCTTTCCGTCGCGCTCCACGCTTATCATCACTAATCCAGCGCTCGAGCAGATCGGCCACGTGGACATCGTGCGCCGCTGCATTCCGCCGGAAACACCCGTACGCGTCACCATCATTCCCGACGCCGAGCCCGACATCAAGATCATCAAGCAGGGCGTTGAGGCGCTGAACTTCTACAAGGCCGACCAGATCATCGCGCTGGGCGGCGGTTCGGTCATCGACGCGGCGAAGATCATGAAGCTGAAGTACGAATCGCCCGAGGCCGATCTGGAAGAGCTGGCGGCACCCTTCCTCGACATCCGCAAACGCGTGGTGCAGTATCCGACTGAGAAGATAAATCACTCGCGCCTGATCGCGATCTCCACCACCAGCGGCACCGGTAGCGAGGTAACGCCATTCGCGGTAATGACCGACAAAGAGCGCGGCATCAAGGTCACCCTTGCCGATTACTCCCTCACGCCGGACGTGGCCATCGTCGACCCGCAGTTTGTGATGTCGATGCCAAAAGGGCTCACGGTCGACACCGGCGTCGACTGCCTGACGCACGCGCTCGAAGCCGCGGTCTCGATCTACGCCTCGCCCTACACCGATTCCAACGCGATGCAGGCGATCCGGCTGGTCTTCAAATACCTGCCCGACGCCTATGAGAATCCGCGTGACGAAGAGGCGCGCACGATGATGCACAATGCCGCCTGCATTGCGGCCATTGCCTTCTCCAATGCCTCGGTCGGCGTGAATCACGCATTGGCCCATGCCTTCGGCGCGCGCTTTGGCATCGCCCACGGCCGTGCGAACGCAGTCATGCTTCCGCACGTCATCGCGTACAACGCGTCCGTGCCGACGAAGTTCATGCCCTCGCCGAATCAGCGGGCCTATGTCGCCCACAAGAAGTACGCCACGATTGCCGACCTGCTCGGCCTGGGCGGGCAGACCATTGAGGAAAAAGTAGCCCGGCTGGTGACCGCAACCGAGCAACTGCTGGACCGCCTGGGGGTGCCGCGGTCAATTGCCGAGATAGGCATCTCGAAGGAAGAATTCGAGAAGGCCATGCCCGAGCTGGCCAAGAATGCCTTCGACGATCCTTCCTGGCGCTCCAATCCGCGCATGCCGCTGGTCAACGAAATCGTCGAGCTGTACTGGAGTGCCTATCGCGGCCGCCGTAGTCCACAAAAAGAAACCGCAACCCAGGAACCGCCACTTGAAAAAGAGGTATGCGCATGAGTACCACGGTTACACCATTCAGCTTTGTTGTCGATGGTGAGCGCGTCACGGAAGGCCTGCTGGCCGTCGCGAAGAACCTCGAGGGCGCCGGCCCGGAAGCCCTTTTGGACTTCTTCTTTGTGCAGGACATAGACCAGGGCGGACTGCGTGCCCTCGAAGACCTGGCGAGTGCCGCAGAAGAAAAGAGAATCAAGGTCATACTTCGCGGTGTCAACGTGGAGATCTACAAAGTGATGAAGCTGTCGCGGCTGACCGAGAGATACACGTTTGTTAACTGACGAAGTAGGCAAGGGTTGCAGAGCTGGAACGGGAGGCTTCCCGTAGCGCCGATCTTCAGATCGGCGCCCCCGGATCCTCATTAGCATCACGGTAATGGGCTCGTGACACTCTTCCGACCACCGGTCACTCGATCTGCTCTTTTGCGCTCTCCCGCACAAGGAAATCGCTCAGCGCGGCCAACGACGACCGCACGTCGGTGATCGCATCCTGCATACCATCCAGATGGTTCTTCAATGCGATGGCCACCTCGGCCATCTCACGGCGGTGGCGGGCATCCAGCGTCAGGAACAACGGCAGCGCCTGCTGCTCGAGCGTGCGTCCTCGAGCGACGATCTCAGCCAAACTATGCGCCAGGATAGCCGCGTGGGCATTATCGCCAAAACCGAGCGCGCCCAGCCGCTCCGCAATCCTGGGCTGCAATTCGACTATGTATTGGGTTTCAGAATCGGCCATAGCTCCTCTGCCAGCTTTAGATTCCGCGCCGCCATCGCCGAGTCAGAAAACGCGTTGAAATCCGCCGCCTAGTTGCGTAGTCTGTGCCTGTTCTAACAGCGGCTTTGCAGCATCCTAATCTTCAGGGGACCGTGAGGGTAGTTATGAGCCAGACCACCTCCACCATCCGCAGTTATGGGTTCTTCGTTAACGGCAACTGGGTCGCACATGGTCGCGAGGCTGTGATCACTTCGCCTTACGATCGCAGCGTCCTCGGCGTGGTGAGCGAAGCCGGCCGCGACGACATCGAGAACGCAATTGAGTCGGCAGTGCAGGCGTTCGCCATCACGCGCAAGATGTCGTCGTACCAGCGCGCGAGCGTCCTGCGCAAGATTGTCGACGGCATTGTTGCGCGGCGCGACGAGTTTGCCCGCACCATCTGCCAGGAGGCGGCCAAGCCCATCAAGACCGCCCGCGTCGAGGTCGATCGCGCCATCAACACGTTCCAGATTGCAGCCGAAGAGAGCATGCGCATTTACGGCGAGTACATTCCTCTTGACACCATCGAATCCACCCCCGGACGCTGGGGCCTGGTGCGCCGCTTTCCGCTTGGACCGGTGTTCGCGATCACCCCCTTTAATTTCCCGCTGAATCTCGTGGCGCACAAGGTCGCACCGGCGATTGCTGCGGGCTGTCCCATCATTCTGAAGCCTGCGCCGCAGACGCCGATCTCGTCCTTCCTGCTGGCTGAGGTCGTGCAGGAGTCCGGCTGGCCGGAGGGCGGGCTGGCAGTCATGCCGATGTCGAACGACGATGCCGGTGTGCTGGTTGCCGACGAGCGCATCAAGCTGCTGACCTTCACCGGCAGCGCTGCTGTCGGCTGGCAGCTCAAAAGCCGTGCCGGCAAGAAGCGCGTGACGCTGGAGCTTGGCGGCAACGCGAGCGTCATCGTGCATAGCGATGCCGACATCACCTATGCCGTTCACCGCTGTCTAGCCGGCGGATTCTCATACGGTGGCCAGACTTGCATTTCAGTGCAGCGGATCCTTGTTCATCAGCCAGTCTTCGATAGATTCACGGCGATGCTGATTGAAGGCGTCGGCAAGCTGAAGTGTGGCGATCCAGCCCTGGAAACGACCGACGTTCCCCCGCTCATTCGCGAGCAGGATGCGGTGCGCGTAGCCGAATGGATCGACGAAGCTGTCGAGGCAGGAGCCAAGCTGCTCTGCGGCGGCAAGCGGAACGGTGCGATGGTTGAACCCGCCGTGCTCACCGGTACGACGGCTAACATGCGGGTGAACTGCGCCGAGGTCTTTGGCCCGGTGGTCACGGTTGAGCCGTATGAGACGTTTGAAGAGGCGCTCAGTAACATCAACAACTCCGCCTATGGATTGCAGGCGGGACTGCTGACGCAAAATGCTCTCCTGATCCAGACCGCGTTTGAGGAGCTTCAGGTCGGCAGCCTCATCGTGGGCGACATTCCCAGTTTCCGTGTCGACCAGATGCCATACGGTGGCATCAAAGATTCGGGCCTCGGCCGCGAAGGCCTCCGCTACTCCATCGAAGATATGACCGAGCGTAAGTTGTTGGTCATGGCCCTCGGGTAAGGAAAGCTCGTACGCAGCAGCGGATATCTCTGGCATCCGCTCGCAACATTTCCTACTTGCGCTCTACGCCATTTAGCGTTACGCTAGTTAGCGTAACATGCTCGACGTCGAAAACCCCTTTGTCTTTGGCGAGATCGTCGACGACGCTAACTTCGTCGACCGTGTTGAAGAGAGCGACCAGCTCTTGCGCGATCTCAGCGACGGACAGAAAGTATTCCTCCTCTCGCCGAGGCGCTTCGGCAAGAGTTCGCTCGTTGCCGTTGTTCTTCTCCAGCTCAAGAAGAGGCACATCCATACCGTGAACCTCACAGTAAGCAGCTATGCCAGCTACGCGCAATTTCTGGAGAAATTCGCCGAGAAGGTGCTGCGCGCCGCCGGGCCGTGGGACCGTGTAAAGGACTGGGTCACGCGCTTCGGGCGCCAGGTCAAACCCGACATCAACTTCAACATGACTACCGGCGAAATCAGCGTCTCGCTCAGCAAAGGCGCCGGCTTCGATCCTGCCCCGATCGCGCCCGAAGTGTTCGCTCTTCCCGGCGAGCTCACGCGCAATGCGGGTTTCCGTATGGCGATCTGCCTCGACGAGTTCCAGCAGATCTCGCAATTCAACGGTGGCTCGGTGGAAAACGCGCTGCGCAACCAGGTGCAGGAGCAGCGCGGCGTCGGCTACATCTTCGCAGGATCGCAGCCGTCGATCATGAAAGAAATGCTCTCAGTCAGACGCCCCTTCCACAAAGCCGGGCCGCAGATATTTCTCGACAAGATTCCGGCAGATGCTTGGAAGGAATTCATCCATCGCCAGTTCCGCCGTCGCGGCCGCGCGCTCAGCGAGGACGGATTGGACGCGCTGCTCAAGGGCGCTGACCTCATCCCTTACGACGTGCAGCGCATCGCGCACGAGCTCTGGGATTATGCCGAGCTGAAGGACAAGCGGCGGCTCGATGAAGGCGATGTAGCGCGGGTGATCGATTTCCTCGTTGCCGGCCAGTCGACTTACTACGAACTCTTGTGGGAGCAGGTTTCTGCTCGCCAACGTGCCACGTTACAGGCGCTGGCAACGCGCGGTCCTGCGCAGATCTACTCGCAGACGGTGCGCGAGGAGTTCCGGCTGGGCCCGGCTTCGACCGTCCAGAAATCACTTCAGTCGCTGGATTCGCGCGATGTGATCGATCGCTACAAAGGAGAGTACTTCTTCCTTGATCCGTTGCTGCCCTACTGGATCCGGAAGCGGACGTCATGAGCCTTTTCTACGCTATTTGGGGTTACGCCATTTAGCGTAGAACCTGCGTTGCTATAGCGCAAAGAAACGGGGTGCCCAGCCCCCGACTGCGGCACCCCTCAACACCAGCGTCAGATTTGCTCTTAAGCTGATTCATGACATTATCGGCTAAATTCAACTACGAGTCACGATAGTAGCTCACTTTTTAACAAATCCGTCACACGATTTTGCGCTCTCCTCAGTCGAACAGATTCTCCTTCATTACCTTCTGTCCGCCCAGGGCCGTGTAGCAGCCCCAGACCGCCATCGCCGCAATCAAAAAGAAGACGACTAACGTGCCGCCGATATACCAGCTGGACAAGTCCATGCTGATGGGTACGCTCCCCAACAGGTCGACAGTGAAGATGCCAACGGCCAAAGCAATAAATCCAAAGCGCAGAATCACAAACGCCGCGATCCCATACACCAGGGCATATGCCAGACCGATCAGAAGCAGATGGTGCTCGCCGTAACACTTGATGGTCGTCCAGAAAGCCACGAAGGCTAGCGCTGCGAGCCAGGGTTTGCGGAGAATTACGCGGAACACGAACATCAGGAAGAAAAATCCCAGTGTTGCCTGCGCCGACACGACTACTTCGCGGAAAAGCTCGCCCACGACACGCCGCGGGCCGAAGAGGAAGGAGTACGAGAACAAGTCAGGCTCGGCGCCAATATGTGCCAAGGCAACGCGCATGCCCTGGAAGATCAGCAACCAGCTGACGCCCAGCACCACGCCATAGAGAACATCGCGCCCAACCAGGGCATCGCGAATGCGCCCGCTCATCAATCGCGACCATGAAATGATGGCGTGCGGCCAATGCCGGCGTACGAACGGCTCGATCGCGAGATAGACGACATAGAACACCGCTGCCAGGAACACCGCTCCGCTAGCGCCCAGCACGAAGAGATGAAACGAGCCAAGGCTTGGTACCAGGTGGGCGGTGAAAAGCCACACCACCATCTCCAAACCGAAGACCAGCAGTCCGATTCGCAGGGCCGCTTGCGGATCGCTCTTCTGCCGGAGATAGTTGTGTCGCGCCAGCCACACCGCTCCGGCCAGCAAAACCAGAAGAAAAAGTACCAGTAGGACCTCTGGCGTTTTTGATCTCGAGCTGTCGTTCGACGGCATGCGATCCGCTTGCGTCCACTCGCCGATCAACCGGAAGAACACCGGCTTGCCGCGCCAGCTTGCCGCCTCGACGCGCAGGGGTTCCGCCGTCCCCGGCCACACGCCGGTCCACGCGGCGCGTTCATCAGAAGCTCCGAGCGAATTCCAGATCGGCTCGGTCGGGTGAAATTGCGAGATGTCGAGACCCGCCAAGTCGAACAGCTGCTTCCAGTCATAGGGCTGCGGCTGCGCTGAAGGCGCCGCCTCGTCCTTCTGCGGCGGGATTGCCGAAAAGCGCACCAGGTGCCCTTGCGGATCCAGCACCACGTCCGACATGCCGGACAGAATCGGCGACGGATCGTCGGGCGAAACCAGCCCCGGCGTCAAGAGGCTGTCGTGGATCTCGGTTGCCACCAGATCATCGGGACTCTGCCGCCGCCAAAAGTTCAAGATCGATGGACGATGTCGCAGCACCGCGTTCCAATCGGGATGCTCGCCGCCGGCATGGTCCAGGTGCTCAAGATAGTCGTTGTCGTAATCCATTCCAGTGGCCGTGTCCACCGGTGGAGTCGAATATCCCAGCTGGTGCACTACGTCGCGCGCTCGTTGCGCCAGCACTTCCAGCGGATAGGGGAGCTCCATCTTTGCCGTCAGGCTGGTCCGCGACGCCATCACAAAAAATACAATCATGCCCACAATCACGGCGGCCAAGGTTGAGAGTGCGACCCGCGCCGGCAGTCCCGCGATCTCGCCCGCAGCCGCCACAACCTGTGGCGAAGGCGTCTCGCCGGCTGCGAGTGCGGCGGCCAGGGGGTCGCCTCCCGGCAGCGCAGCCGAAACCATCAGCGCCGACGAAGGACGATTCTCCGGCTCAGTCTCCAGACAGCGCAGGATCGCGCGTTCGACGGCGGGATCGAGATCGCGAACCAGCGACGAGGGCCGGCTGATCGCGCTGTCCCGGCGGCTGCGCAGGATCTCGTCGCGTGACTTGCCCTGGAACGCGGGCCTACCCGTGAACAGCTCATAGAGCACCAGGCCGAGCGCGTAGATGTCGCTGCGCGCCGTAACCTCCTTGCCGGCAAGCTGCTCGGGCGCCATATATGCCGGAGTGCCGCTGCGTACGTCTTCGATTTCGTGCGCCAGTCCGGCCAGACCGAAATCCATCACCAGCGCTTCGCCGCGCCCATCCAGCATGACGTTCGACGGCTTCAGGTCACGGTGTAGCACGCCCTTGTCGTGCGCCGCCGCCAGACCGGCACAAATCTTGCGCGCGATTTCTATTGCCTTGTCCGATGGCAGGCGGCCGATACGCCGCAGCAGCGACGATAGATCTTCGCCATCGACATATTCCATCGAGAGGAAGACATGGTCTTCGGTTTGGCCAATGTCGTAAACCCGGCAGACGTTGGGGTGAGAGATGCGGCGCGCGATCCGTACCTCATTGCGGAAGCGCTCCAGCATGTACTCGTCGGTCATCGCCTGGGGCAGGAACTTTAGCGCGACCGGTTGCCCGAGGCTGAGGTCGTCGGCACGAAACACTTCGCCCATGCCTCCTCGTCCCAGCAGGGCAATGATGCGGTAGCGTCCCGCGACCAGCATGCCGGGCGCAAAGCGTCCTTCGTCGCGGGAAGAATGCGAGGATGGCCGGGAGGGGGGACGCACCAGTGGCGCAGGCGTGCCCATGTCAGCGGTAACTTCGACGGCGACGGTGGGAGCCTCGGCGCGAGAAGGCGCGGAAGAAGCTCTCCTCAGAGGGCTGCCACATTCGGAACAGAATGGTTTGTTTTCAACGTCCGACCCGCACGCCGTACAGCGTTCCATCCAAAGCCCCACCCCGGAGGTTGTGTATCTGTAGGTATCTTACGAAATTCCCAACCACTGATCGATCCTGGCCACCGGGCAGCGTACGCCAACAAAGAACTGGCCGAACGCCGCGTACACCGCGCTGACTTCATCAAACCGCATTTCGTAAATCAGTTTCTTGAAAATCAGCGGCTCGGGCGCGAACAAGTCTACTCCCCATTCCCAGTCGTCAAAGCCGATCGATCCAGTGATGATCTGCTGTACCTTCCCGGCGTAGCGACGTCCGACCATGCCATGCTCTTCCATCTGCCGCTGGCGCTCTTCGATGGGTAACATGTACCAGTTCTTCTCCTCGCCGCGTTTGCGGTCCATAGGGTAGAAGCAGAGATACTTCGTGTCGGGAATCTTCGGATAGAGGCGCGGCCGCATCGCCTGCCGCTGCCGCTCCATCGTCTCCTCCACTTCCTTGTTCCACTCTTCCGACAGCGGTGGCACCCCACGCTCGGTCAATTGCCGGTAAAGCTTCACGCTGGAGTCGTATAGCCCAAGCTCGATCACTGACAGGTAGGAGTGCATCGGTTCCAGGTATTCCTGTAGCGCTGTACGATTCAACTCCAACTCCGCCGCGCTCAGCTCTTCAAACGAATCGCGAAAATGCACGAGCATAAGATCGCCCTTGTGTCCCAGCATCGAATAAACAGCAGTCCGCCCGGCTTCTTCTGGTTTGGCGAGGATTTCCGAAGCCTCGCGCGCGATTTCCTCCTGCCGAGACGAACTTACCTTGCGCCACTCCGGCCAGCGAAAGCGAAACATTTGGTGCAACACGCTCAGGCCTTCGATGGTGAGCGGCACAGCATGTAGTTCTGTTGACGCAGTCTGGACAGCAGGATTGGAAGTAGGCATCGGAAACTCCGGATGATGAAATGGCTCTTCAAATTGTACTGGAGGAGGAAGGATCCATTGCTGCGCGGGAGTAGCGCCGCTCTCAAGAGCGGCTGTCGCGCGGACCTTCAGGTCCGCGCAAACCGTCCCGCAATTCAAACGAGTTCTGCCGGCGTGGACGCCGCCGGAACGGCCTCACTTGCGCTACGGCGCGTGCACCGCGATCCCGTTATAATCTCCTCTCGGCAGTTGGGAGATTCAGCTATGCCACGCGGCATCATGCCTCGCAGGCCATCGCGCAGTGGGCGTCAGGACAAGGTCAGTTCGGCAGCTCGCGCGAAGGCTCGGATCGCGAAACCGTCGCCCCTCGCGAAAAAGACTTTGCCGAAACCGCCAATCGCAAAGCCTGTAAAGGCATCCACGAGATCCCGCAAGGCCGCGGTCGTCTCGAAGGGCTACAATCCGCTGGCACCAGAGCGCATTTCGGAAATCCTCAAGCGCCTGGACCAGCGCTATCCCGCCGCAACCTGCGCTCTACATCACAGCAGCGCCTGGGAACTGCTCGTCGCGACGATTCTCTCGGCACAATGTACAGACGTGCGTGTGAACATGGTGACGCCGACTTTGTTCGATAAGTATCCGACGCCCGACGCTTTCGCCGCACTCCAGCCGGAAGATCTGGAAGACGACATTCGTTCCACCGGCTTCTTCCGTAACAAGTCGAAGTCGCTGGTAGGCGCGGCGCGCAAGATCATCGCCGAGTTCGGCGGCGACGTCCCGCGCACCATGGACGAGCTGCTGCAAATCCCCGGTGTCGCGCGCAAAACCGCCAACGTCTTGCTCGGCACCTGGTACAACATCGCCGATGGAGTCGTCGTCGACACGCACGTGCAACGCATCTCACGCCGTCTTGAGCTGACGAAGAATGAAGATCCGCAGAAGATCGAACAGGACCTGATGAAGGTAATCCCGCGCGACAGGTGGATCGTCTTCGCCCACCAGATCATCCACCACGGCCGCGCCCTATGCATTGCGCGCAATCCAAAGTGCGCCGACTGTCCGCTGGAGAACCTCTGCCACGCCGCCGACAAGACCTGGAGCACCGTCGACATTCACAAGGCGGCTAAACCCTGACGCAGCTCTAAACTCGAAGATTCCTTCGCTCCCGCGAGTTCATGGCGACCTACGCCCGCTTCAACGCCTGCTGTAAATCCGCGATCAAGTCGTCGCTGTCCTCAATACCAACCGACAACCGCACGGTCGCCGCCGATACGCCCAACAGCTCCAGCTCCTTCGCGCCCAGGCCAATGTGCGACGTGAGCACGGGATACGATACCGTCGACTCCACCCCGCCGAGGCTGGCTGCCAGATACCAAAGCTTCAGGCTATCGATGAAGCGCTCCGCCGCCGCTCCACCGCCGCGCAGATCGAACGATACCATCATGCCGAAGTCCTTCATCTGAGTGCGCGCGATCTCGTGCGAATCGTTGTCTTCGAGCCCGGGATAATATACCCGCGCCACTTTCCCATGCCGCCGCAGCATCTCCGCTATTCGCGCGGCATTGCGGCAGGCTCGCTCCACTCGCACATCCAGGGTCTTCAATCCACGCAACAAGAGATAGGCGCAACCAGGGTCGACACACCCGCCCGTCAGGATCATCATCGGCCGCGCCGCATCCATCCACCTTTTTGGACCCGCCAGCACGCCCGCGGTCAGATCGCTGTGTCCGCCCAGATACTTTGTCGCAGAATGAATGACGATATCAGCGCCCAGCTCGAGTGGCTTCTGTAACACCGGCGTCGCGAAGGTGTTGTCCACTACGACACATACCTTGCGCTTGCGCCCCAGCTCGCATAGCGCCGCCAGGTCAACACAGCGCAATGTAGGATTCGTCGGCGACTCCAAGAACAGCATCCGCGTCCTGGAAGTGAAATAGCGCGCTGCGTTCCTGATATCGCGGTAAGGAACGAATCGCGTCTTGATCCCACAACGTGGCAGCACCTGTTCGAACAGTTTCATCGTCCCGCCATACACATCGAGCATGGAGACGATCTCATCGCCCGCTTTACAGGCCGCCAGCACCGCCACCAGTTCCGCCGCCATGCCGCTGGACGTGGCAATCGCGGCCTCCGCTCCCTCCAGCGCAGCAACCTTCTCTTCAGCCGCGGTAATGGTGGGATTGCCGTAACGCGAGTACAGATACATGCCGCTGTTGCCTGCCGCAAATTGCCGTAGCCCTTCCACTCCCGGCACAATAAACACGGAAGTCTGCGCAATCGGAGTCGTCAGGGGCGCCGCCTGCCCGTGCCGCTCCTCACCCGAATGAATGCAGCGCGTAGCGTCAGCGTATCGATGTTTTTCCTTGTCCTTTCCCATAGGAGCTTTTACCCCTCCACTACAATCCCCGCTTTCGTCCCCTGCTTGGTGGACAACGCCCACGCCATTCGCGGCGTATTATGCGCCATGCCGATCCTGCCGCGGCGGTCCACAATGATGATTCCCCCGTGCCCATCGAGACGCGTCTTCAGGTAGTAGAGCGCATGCTGCGCCGCCTCCTGTGGGGCCTGCCCGCTTTCGACGCGATCGGCAGTCCACTTCGCCAGCACCAGCTTCATCATCGGTTCGCCCCATCCCGTGGTCGATACCGCCGCGCTGCGGTTGTCCGCATAGCATCCGCATCCGATCAGCGACGAGTCCCCCACTCGCCCCGGCGCCTTGTTCAGCGTGCCTCCGGTCGAAGTCGCACCCGCAATATTGCCGTCCGCATCCAGCGCCACTGCGCCCACCGTGTCATGCGAGCGCGTAGGGCCAAACTCCTCCGGCATCTTCAGGTAGCCTTGCTTTTTGGCCTCACGTAGACGAACCACCTCGCGCTCGATCACCAGTTCCTCGTTCGCGCACAGTTCAATGCCATGCTCCTGCGCGAAGCGTTCGGCGCCTGTGCCGACAAAATACACGTGCGGACTCTCGGTGAGGATCTTCTTTGCCGCGCGAATCGGATTACGAATATGTTCCACGCATCCAACGCCACCGGCGCGCAGTGTCGCTCCATCCATGATCAGCGCATCAAGCTGAACACGGCCATCCATGTTCAGAAACGATCCGCGGCCGGCATCGAAGGTCTCATCTTCCTCCATGGCCACCACTGCCGCCTCGATCGCATCCAGCGAGCTGCCGCCGCGCCGCAGCACTTGCCAACCCTGATCGGCTGCCGCCTTTACGCCGTTCAGATGGGCCTCAATCATGTCTTCGGGAATGGCCCACGCCCCACCGTGGACCAGAATCACTGGATCAGCCGTCAATGCCGCCTCTCAGTACCGGAGTGGAAACTGGTCAGAATACCAAAGCGGCACCGTCACGTCGCGGGGTCCGCACAAATCCCGTCATTGGCGACAATCTGAAAGCACTTGGCAGGTGGAATTACGCGCCGGTAAGGAAGTATGCCCCGTAGCGGACGCCCAGACGATAGGCCAGCCGCGCGTGACAGCGGTACGCAGCCTCGCCCTTTTGATGGAACTCCAGGATGACTACGTCGCCCACGTTTAACTCAGACTTGCAGTCGAACGACACCCCGCCTTCGCTAAGGTCGGTACAGGTCCCTTCGCTCGCCTTGTCCACCAGCATCCCATAGCTCACAATCCGCAGCGGTATGTTCAGCGGAAGCCGCTCGCGCCGTCGGCGATCAAAGGCCGGCGGCAGCTCTGGGACTGCTGTGTCGCATTCACGTACAACGTCTTCCATGGGGGAACGAGGCCCAGGCACGGTTCACCAAGAACTTTCAACTACGCAATCGGCAGACACCCCTGGAAGCTTGAATGCATGAGTCTCCAGAGCGTGCCGCCTCCCCGCTGGCATCGCTGTCCAGCGGCCTGGACTGGGACTGCAATCATTCCAAAGCGATCTCAATGACCGTCTGTTTATGTCCCATTAGCCGGCTGAAGAAGTCCCCCATGATCTTCAGCCAGCCATACCTGCGCCGCAGTAAGTGCTGACCGTGCTTCGCCTCCTCGTCTGTGCAGATTCGCGCACGTCCGCCCACCCAGGCGCCGCGCACTTCGCCACGCATACTGCATGGCGCCACTCTGACCTTCGAATTGTTGCGAATACGCTTCACCTTACCCGCTTCTGCCTCAGAGTAGATGTAGAAGACGAATTCGTCCGGCGCGCCCACCCCTGTCGAGGTCCCCTGTGCAAACCACACCGGCGTTCGCACGCCCACTCCACTCTTGCGGAACGTCTCCAGGCTCAGATACTTCGCCTTGGCGAATTGTCCGATTGCGTCGGGCATGACACCAGACCTCCACATCTGACGTGCTTATCGTACCGCGCAGATGGTCCGTTTTGCGGAATCACAGCCGCGCATGTTTCATCTCGCCGGCTTGCGGCCAGTAGACGAGCGCGACGATGCAGAAAAAGTTCCAGGCAAGGATTGAGCGCCTGAAAAAGAGCACTGCGACCTTCAGCAATCTTACAAACAACTATGCGCTCTGTGTTTTACGCTTCACGTTCGGGGGCGCACAGTGTAGTTTGCCGTGGTTATAGTGCAGGAGTCCGATTTCACCCATAGAACGCCCTAGTATCGTTCCCGATTTATAGAGCAAAATCGGAACAGAGAGGAAAAAGTAAAATGCCACTCATTCGCGAGTGGCATTTAAAGGGGAACGTAAGGATGGCCCGGACTGCGTAATCCTTCTCTTAAGACCTCGACTTCTTCTTCCGCTCTGCCCAGCGTTGTTTCATCATCTCGGAGATGCGCTTGCGAGCGGCTGCACTCATATGACGACGCGGACGTCGGCTACCTCCGCCGCCTGCGGGCCGGCCACGGCGGCGAGGGCCTCCGCCCGATCCTTCCAGGGCGGCGATGGCCTGGTCCAGGCGAGCGCGCTCTCTCCTGAGATCATTAAGTATATTCTGAATATCCATGCTTCTCCTTTCAACCTGGTTTCAAAGCTGTTGATTAGTGTAACAGTACGTTTATAAAGGTGCCGAGAATTTTCGTATCCAGCGGAAGTAATTTGTGAATCGAGTAGCGGGTGGTATGGAGCTTTGGCACATAAGTTACAGCAGAAACATACTCGATTTTTTGGCCTGTTATAGGAAGATCCTGCAGCACAGAGTTGCGGATGTCGTTCGAGCCATGCCGGTCGAATATAGAAAGAGGAGTAATCGTGCCCGAGGAAAGTTATCATATGACGCCGCAGCAGTTCCGCGAGTATGGGCGTGCGGTGGTGGATTGGATTGCGGACTACTACGAACATATCGAGGAGTTGCCGGTGTTGTCGCAAGTGGAGCCCGGCGATATCCGCCGCAAGCTGCCGCACCAAGCCCCGGCGGCGCCGGAGGACTTCCTTTCCATACTCGATGACATGAGCCGGGTCATCCTTCCGGGAGTAACTCACTGGCAGTCTCCCAACTTCTTTGCCTACTTTCCCGCGAATGCGTCAGGGCCCGCGATTCTAGGCGACATGCTTTCCTCTGCACTGGGCGTTCAAGGGATGCTTTGGGCTACCAGTCCGGCGTGTACCGAACTGGAGACGCACGTTTTGGATTGGCTGGTGCCGATGCTGGGGCTGCCGGAGAAATTCTTGTCAACCAGTACGGGCGGCGGAGTCATCCAGGATACGGCTTCCAGTTCCTCGCTATGTGCCATGCTGGCTGCGCGCGAGCGCGCCACAAGCTATCAAAGTAACCGCCAGGGTTGCAATGGACGTCTCATTGCTTACACGTCCAATCAGGCGCACTCGTCCATCGAAAAATCTGCGATGGTGGCTGGCATAGGAGTAGAGAACCTACGACTGATCGATGTGGACGATTGCTTTGCGATGCGCCCTGATGCATTGGCGCAGCAGATTGCGCGCGACCGCGACGCCCGTTTGGTCCCTTTCTTCGTATCGGCGACCGTGGGAACAACTTCATCGAATGCCCTAGATCCGCTTGCTGCGATCGGGTCAATTTGCCGGGAAAACAATCTCTGGTTCCATGTCGATGCTGCTATGTCAGGAACCGCCGCCCTGTGTCCTGAATTTCGTTACATCCAGGATGGAGTCGACTTCGCCGATAGCTACACCTTCAACCCTCATAAATGGATGTTTACAAACTTCGACTGTAACTGTTTCTATGTATCCGATCGCAAGGCCCTAATCGACACTTTAAGCATCCTGCCGGAGTATTTGCGCAACCAGGCAACCGAGTCAGGCGCTGTCTTCGATTATCGCGATTGGCACATTCCGCTCGGCCGGCGTTTTCGCTCACTGAAGTTGTGGTTTGTCATCAGGCACTATGGCAGCGAAGGGCTGCAATTCCACGTGCGAAGCCACGTAGCTCTTGCGCAACGGTTTGCCGGGTGGGTGAAACAGGACAAACGATTCGAACTCGCCGCCCCCGCGCCATTGAATCTAGTCTGCTTTCGCTATCGTGGAAATGACGGGCAGAATGAAGAGTTGATGAACCGCCTGAACCGCAGCGGCGATCTCTATCTGACCCACACTCGGCTAAATGGCAGGTTCACGTTGCGCTTCTGTATCGGGCAAACGAACACAAGTGACCGCCACGTCGAGCAGGCATGGAAGAGGATCCAAGAGGAAGCGAGTCAGTTGTAAACATCTGCGTGCGGATTAGAGTGGATAGCACAAAGCCGCGCAGCGCGCGACTCTGTCCGCAGTATTCGGATATTGGGTATACGACAGTCGACCTCCCATCACACACCCCGCGTGACAACAGCCACAGACAACACAATCCTTCTCTGGTTAGCCTTGCCTTGGACAACCAACGTGCGAATCTTTCCTCAAACCGCGTGCCTGCTACTCAGTGCGTGTAGCTTGGCATGTTCTCAGCAATTGCCGGCGAAATCGACTACTCTACGGGAAGTAGCATCAGCCCAGGATCCACTCGTTGATCAGGACCTGACCTTCGACTCCAGCTTTGCTCAGTTGTCCATTGAGTATCTGCATGTCTCTGACACCAGCATTCTGACGAAGCTCGCGAACTCCCCTGGCGCATTTCACCTTCTCGACCACGCGCGCAACTTCGACTATGACGTCCCCAAAGATTCCACGCAAACGCTCGTATCTCATTTGCTCGCCTTAAAGAGCGAGCGCCTGGCGAACCTCGAGATTTGCAAGGGCAGCCTGGAATACTTCACATCACAAATGCTCGCCGAACCGCACTGGCTCAACGACAGCCTCCGATATCTTCCAGGAGACTTCCGCTATCACGGCAGCCTGTTTTTGACCTATGGCTATGATATCGGCGTGGCATTCGGCTCATCGGCATCCCTGAACTGTGGCCATTCCAGTTTCAGTCACCCGCGAGAGCTGGTCTATTACGCCGTACACGAACTGCATCATGTAGGCTTCATGTCGTACCAGCCTCCCCCGCGCCTCTCCGAGCTTAAGACATGCCACGATCTGCTCGGCCTCGTCGAATACTCTACGCAGATGGAAGGAATGGCGGTCTTGGCCGCCTATGAACGTCGTCGCGAGGAAAGGGCCCTGGACGGCGATCCGGACTACGTTGCCTTGCAGGATGAGAAGCGCATGCAACGCGACGAGGAACAATACTTTGCCGATCTCAACTACCTTGAGCAGCGCGGCGATGCGCCGGCCGACGCCGATGCGTGGGCCGTGATCTCGCGTATGTCATCGGGCGAGCGGCTATGGTATCGGGTAGGCGCGCGCATGGCGCAAACGATCGAGGGTGGCTCTGGCCGGCCTCGCCTAATCGCGCTGATAAAGGAAGGACCAGGCGCTTTCCTTGGGGAATATCAACGGATAACTCAGAAACAAGTAGCCGGCTGCCATTAAGCCATGAAAGATATCTTCCGGCCCGCGGCTCGCAGCCCACAGCCTCTCATTGCCATTCATACCTGACCCACCTTCTTAATTAGAAGGGGATGAAACTGGCAAGGTGTCCGGACAGCGCTGGAGACTTGTCGGCGGCGGGGTGTTGCCCTGGAGGTGATTAGCTACTGTTGCGAACTGCTCTCACCGGACTGGCCGATCGGGGCAGGCGTCATCCCCAGGAACGAGGTACCCAGGAACCGCCCACTCGAGCTGAAATTCCACGTAAAGAGGACGTGTCCGGCGTGGGCGCAGGTCTGGCAACCATTCCGCAGTGGATAGCCAATGATGAACTGTAGTCCGCCCTTCGCGCCCGTCTGCGAGTTCGGCCAGGTCTGTCCATCCCTATCGCCCGGCCAAACATTGACACGCGGAAATTGGTTTTGCAGGTCCTGGAACTGAAAGCTCTGCTGCATGCCTTTCTGATCGAGGAGTTTCAGGTCTTCGGCGTTGACTATCCTTGGCGTGCCGTTGATGAGCATCAATCCGTTGGTTCCACGGAGGGGATAATTGACCCAGGCGATATCCACCGGCCCGACCTTATGAAACCCAGCCATGATGCCAACTTCGCCGGAGCTCTGCTTGTAAACATCGCGCGTGAAGCTGACCGCATCGGCCGGAGCTCCCGCCTTCGACATCTGGTCAATAACACACGCTGAGAACTTTAGTGACGGCGTCACCTTGTCACATGCAGCGTGTGCGCTGGTAAGAAAATCACTGTTCGGCTTCCACACCGCAGATGGACCAATGCTCTGGGTCGGTGACTGAGCTAACGCGATGCTGGTGATTGAGATTAGAGCCAAAGACAACCAAAGCCGCCGCATCTATCCCCCAAATAGTCTGCCTGGATGTGAATGGAGTTTAGCAGAAACCCCCAGAAGGACCGGGTCGGCCGGGCCGCACTTCGCCGGAGCGCCCGTCATTGTTGCGGCGCGGATTGCGGCGGTGGATTATGCTGATGCGTGAGCGACCGCGGTGCCAGCGGCGCCGAAACGTAGACCGTGCGCAGGAATTTGCCCGTGGAATCGAACTCCCATCCATAGCGGGCCTGGCCAACGCGCTGGCACGCATGGCAGCCGTTGAGCACGGGATAATTCACGATAAACTCCGCGCCTCCGCCGGAAAGCGGTTGCACGCGCGGCCATGGCGAACTGCCGCTGCGATCTCCGGGCCACATGTCGATCTGGGGATACTGCTTTTTGGCCAGCTGAAACATCGGGTCGTCTTCCATGGCGTGCTGGTCAAGCTTCTGAAGATCGTCGACATCGATGAGCTTGGGATCGCCATTGACCAGCAGCAAAGCATAGTTGTCGTTGGCGCGCTGAGGATACAACACCTGTGCGGCATCGACCGGCCCATACACCTTGAATGCAGTCATGATGCCCACCAGGCCACCGTTGTGCTGATAAAGCATTCGCGTAAAACGCACAGCATCCGCGGGAGCGCCGGCAGACGACATCTGATTGATGAAGCATTCCGTGAAACTTGCGGGGTTCATCGACTTGTCACAGGCCAGATGAGCCTTGGTGATGAAGTCCTGTGGTGTCTGCCACACGGCTGATGCGGTAATTTTTCCATCGGATGGCGCACCGCTCCCCTCCGGAGCACCTGACCCACTCTGTGGCAGCGAATTAAGTAGTACTCCGCTTAGAAAAAATGTGAACAGTAACGCCGGCCGCATCATGATCCTTATCTCCCAGGGCTGTCATCGCGCAACAGTATCCGCATTCTGAGCGCAGAAGGTCAACCAGCCGGCGGAAGCCGGCATTTCTTGGTGCGAGCCATGACTCTTTCGTTGCTCGCTCGTCTAATCTGCGCCGAGTGACATCCGTCACAGACTCCAGGGCTGCCCTTCGTAACAATAGAGTAGAGGATGAGTTCACGGCACACGTTTCGGACGGCATCATCCATATCGCTCGCGATGACCTTGCTGCTGTGGAGCGGGACCGCGGTTGCGATGCTGCCAGAAAGCCCGACGCAGTGTCATGTGCGGGTCATGCATGCCCGTCAACATCGTGCTGCAGCCGGTCCGAAGACCTGTTGCCCGGGCCATGCCAATGCCAGTCATGAGCACGCATCGCGTACGGCGGCAGCAGTTATTCCCGCTGCGCGGCCAAATTGCTGCTCGATCAGCGAGGCGCCGGCCCAGCCCCGGGCATACCTCATCGCTTCCAGTAGAGCGTTGGAGTTGAATGCGCAGGTCATCACCCTACCCAAAATAGACCGCTCGCGACCGGCGTTATCGCCTGCCTTCGCGGACTCTCCGACGTATACTCAGTCCGTCTTCGCCAAGAAAGCTGACCTCAGGATCTAGACCGCGCGGAGTGCCTTACGCTTCCAACTGACGGTTTTCGTGGCCGTCGTACGAATGGCTGCGCAGACTCCGCGTCTGCATTACGAGAATTCTGAGGAAACATATGAAATCGAAAGCTCTTGTATTATTCAGCACACTCGCTTTGGCTCTGGCCCTGATGGCCCAGAGCGCAACTCCAACTACGCCTGCCCCAGCAGACAATGCCGCCAAAGCTTGCGCCTGCTGCAATCATGACCAGGCAGGCAAGATGCAGTGCTCCGGCAAGGACGGATCCTGCTGCGGCAAAGACGCGGCTTGCTGCAAAGACGGCTCCTGCTGCCAGGGTAAGGACGGCAAGCAGTGTGCCATGATGTCGAAAGACAAGGACGGCAAGATGAGCTGCTGCGCTGACGGCAAATGCCCGATGATGTCGAAAGGCAAAGACGGGAAGAGCTGCTGCGGCGGCAAGATGTGCGAACGTCCGCAAACTGGAGCCTAGAAGCCTTCAGCTGGCACGCAAGTCCTAACGACCAGGGCCCCGGCTTCGGCCGGGGCTTTCTCGCCCTCTGGCCGTTTTCGGACCTCTTCCACCCGTGACAGAATGTTGACAAAACTTTTCGGTAGCGACCTCTCCCCGAAGGTGTAAAATCGCGCCACTACAGTGTATGTGGGGCGAAGACCTCTACACTCGGTCGTGTACGGACCTGGCGCTCGCCGGCCACCCCGACCCGTTCCGGCCTTTTGTTGGGCAACTCCGCCCGGCGCATGGGAGATCGTAATTTTGGGCTGCGACTCCCCGGGAGGCTACTATGCGGCACGCTTGGCTCGCTCCTCTCTTCGCTTCTCTCCTTGCCGTAAACTTGCAGGCGCAGATTCGTGGACGCTCCGGGGTTGGAATCCCCAGCAATGTTGGTAACGTGCATGTCCGAGTCGTGTTTGCGAACGATCGCGGCGCTGGTCCTTACTTGCTCGTCCGTCTGATGGAAGGATCCAGCGATGGCGTGGTCCGCACCAGCTATACCAACGATGTTGGGCAAGCGGAGTTCATTGGTGTTCCCGTTGGCAACTATCACGTCGAAATTAGCGGCCCCGGTATTCAAACCACCACGAGCGACACCTTTGAAGTGGACGAGCGCAAGGGCACACAGGCGAAGTATGTGACTGTCCGACCGGCTGATGACGCTGGTCCGAAGCCGGTGTCAGCCAATTCGCGCATGGTCTCGACCACCGACCTGAACGTCCCGCAGAAGGCGCGAAAGGAGCTGGACAAGGCCAACGAAGAGATGGCCATGCAGAATTGGAAGAAATCGCTGGAGCACCTGAACCAGGCGATTCAACTCGCGCCGCAATGGGCAACGGCTTACAACAACCTCGGCGTCCTCTACGCGAAGATGAATGACGTACCGCACGAGGAAGAGGCGCTGAAGAAGGCGATTAAGTTTGACGATCACTTCGCTCCTGCGTTGTTGAACTACGGAAAGTTATGTCTGCGGCAGAAGAACTTTCCACAGGCCGAAGATTCCCTGCAAAAGGCCATCAACGTTGACCCCGGCAATGCCGAAATCCTGCTGCTGTTGGCTGATGCCGCTTATATGGACCGGCACTTTGACGTCGCCATCAGCAACGCAGATCGCGCACACGAGGGAGGGCAGGAGCATCCGTCCTTTGTGCACTACATCGCCGCGCGCGCCTATCAGCAGAAAGGCCAACAGGCGCAAGCGCTTTCGGAGTTCCAGTTGTTCTTGCAGGAGGAGCCGAAGGGACCGCGCGCCGATCATGTGCGCAGCGATATTGCCAGGATTCAGGAGGCCTCGCGGCAGGCGGAAGATAGTTCGCAGTAAATGCAGCGCTGGCGGCTCGACGTCCGTTCCAGCCGGCCGCGACAAGCTGCTGCTAGTGGGGGCAGCAGCCGGGAAAGCTCCCAATCTCGGATGAGCTGTCGACGTTCGCGCTGGAATCGGCGCGGTGCTACCCTTCGGGATTCTTCATCTTCAGCTGGCTCTTGTTCACTTCCAAAAACTCGCGGATCTGGTCCGCCTGATCGAGCAGGCGTATCCACTGCTCGTAATACAGCGTGACCGGGAAGCGTCCCAGCCCGTAAACACTGACGCCGCCCTTTTCGCTGACTTTGTACTGCACTCCGCCTCGCCCACTGCCCTTGGCCTGCTTTTCCAACTGCGCCACTCGGGCCTTCAGCTCGTCGTAAGTTGGTTCCGACATAGTCATCTCCCTGGTTCGGTCCTGGATGATAGCTGCGACACAGCATACCTATCTTAGCGGAAGCTGACGGTTCCGTATGTGAGCTGCGTGAGGATGGCGATTACAGTCGATCGAGGGCTACTGCCTCAGTGGCAGGCCGCTGAGGATGACTTGCTGGCGCAATACGAGCGCCTCAATCCCCTGGCGAGCAAGTGCCATCATCTTCGCCAGCTGCGCGTCGTCGAATGGGCGGCGCTCGGCAGTGGCCTGCACCTCAATCAGCTTCTTGCTGCCGGTACCGACCACGTTCATGTCAACGTCGGCGCGCGAATCTTCCTCGTAGTTCAGGTCGAGCACGATTTCGCCGTCAACAATGCCAATGCTGGTGGCGGCAACGTAATCGCGAATGGGCGCAACGGTGAGGGAACCAGCCTCGACCATGCGCCGCATCGCCAGCCCCATGGCAACGAAGGCGCCCGTGATCGAAGCCGTGCGCGTGCCGCCGTCGGCCTGGATCACATCGCAGTCGAGAAAGATCGTGCGCTCACCGAGCTTCTGCATGTCGGTAACCGCCCGCAGTGAGCGGCCGATCAGCCGCTGGATCTCGTGCGTCCGTCCGCCGGCGCGGCCCTTCGTCACCTCGCGCGGCGTGCGCGTCAGCGTCGAGCGGGGCAGCATGCCATATTCGCTCGTCACCCAGCCCTTGCCGCTGTTGCGCAGGAATGGCGGCACCGTGTCCTCGATAGTTGCAGTGCAGATAACGCGGGTGTTACCCAGCTCGATGAGGCACGAGCCTTCGGCAGTGGAGATGAAGTCGGGAACGATGTTCACCGGCCGCATCTGTTCAGGCGAGCGATTATCGGAGCGGAAGATCATGAAATGGCTTTTAGCTGTTAGCTCTTAGCTTTTAGCAGACCCGCTGCCACGTGTCGCCTTAAAAAGCCGTGGCGCCGGTCTCCAGACCGGCTGTAGGGGTGGCGTCCACGCCGCTTCCTTGCGTGATCACGTCATGCACTCGATCCAATGAAAAGCGCGCAGAGCTCATCTGCGCGCCTGCGTTTTTCTGCCCAGGAGCACTTACCGCGCCCCAACCGTCTCACCCACCCCATAGATGCTGTACCACGGCGTCGCCGCCTTCAGCGCATTGTTCACGTTGTTGATGTTCTTTACGCCTTCGTCCCGTAACCATGCCTCAAAGGCTTTGCCGCCCTGCTGCGCATAGACCGGGATGCCGTCCTTCCAGGTAGCGCGCCCACACAGCACCCCGTTAAACTTCACACCCGCCTCGGCGGCGAACTCCAGGTCCTCGATGAACTCGGGATTGCTGACGCCCGCCGACAGGTAGATGAACGGCTTATTGGTCGTCCCCGCGGCAGCGCGGTAATGGTCCAGCGCTTCCTTCTTGCTGTAGACCTTCGTTCCCTTGAACGAACGGGACCCCTCGACGAACTGCATGTTGATAGGAATTTCGACTTTCAGCACATCCACGCCGTAGCGGTCCTTGGAGAACTCCTCCATCGATTTCGTAACCACTTCGGGCTTCAGCTTGGCGAACTCCGGCCCTTTCTCGTCCATGCCTTCCTTGTAGCCGACCAGCTCCAGGAAGAACGGGATGTCATTGGCGCGGCACTCGTCGCCAATGCGCTCGGCCCAGGCGTGCTTGAGTTCGTTGATCTTCGGATCGTCGTAAGGCGTGTAGTAGAGCAGGATCTTCACGCAATCGGCCCCGGCTTCCTTCAGCCGCTTTGCGGACCATAGGTCGAGCAGGTCGGGCAGTCGGCCCGGAAGCTGCTTGTCATAGCCGGTCTTCTCGTACGCGAGGAGCAAGCCCGAGTTCTTCGCGCGACGCTTCGCCGCCGGCAGGCCCCACTCAGGATCGAGCAAAATTGCGCTGGCGTGCTGTGTCAGGACTTCCGTCACATAGATCTTGAACTCTTCCAATTGCGCGTCGCCAGCATTGGCGCCCAAAGCTTTCTTCAGCGACCCGCGCTGGTCCATGGCGGCAGCGGCGATAACGCCACGATCATTGGAAACGGCCTTCATGCCCGCGATTTTTCCAGGAGTCAGTTTCACGGTAGAACCTCCACGGGCAGATCGCCCGCTTGAAAGATTAAGGATTGAAGTGCAGTCCTGCCGAGAGCGGCTGGGCCCGAGAACTACAGGACAGGAAATTCTAAACGAATCCGGAGGTGGGCGCGAGTTGCAGGGGTGTTCGCTACTGCTTCCCCGTCCCCGTGGCAAAATGCTGCGTGGTGTCCGAAACCTGCGCTGCCGCATCACGCGCACGCGGTTGATTCGCCGGATGCAACGTGTCGAGGAACGACACCAGCGCCGCGACCTCCGCCGGACTCAGGTTCTTGCCATACGCGGGCATGTTGCCGCCGCCCTGCACCACCTGCCGAACCAGCTGCGCGTGTGTCTTGCGCACCGCCACGCTGTCGAGCTCCGGCCCGCGCAGGCCGCCCGATCCCCCGATAGAGTGGCAATTCCGGCACTGCTTCTCCTGGAAGATCGCTGCCCCTTGCCGCTCCAGCGGCGTGCGGCCATTCAGATACTGCACCGGCACGGGATCGCCGCTCCACGCATCCATGAGCGGGCTCCATGGCGTGTAGCTAGCGTAGTGCGTCAATGTCCCGAGCGCAATCGCCGTCACGGTCATGATGACGACGGCAATCGGACGTCGCTTCCAGCTCTTCTCCCCCTCGCCGGCGAAAAATGGCAGCAGGATCAGCCAGCCCAGAATCACCACCGGCCCAATCAGCAGCCCCGGAGTCTCCATCTGCGGCGGCAGAAGCGCCAGCAACGCGTACAGCCACTGGAAGAAAAAGTCCGGCTTGGGCACGGTCTGCACGATCGTCGGATCGGGCTGCCCGCTCGGCCCATATGGCCCGGAGATCGCCGCGCACAACAGTATCAGCCCGATGACGACGGAGGCGAAGATCATATCCTTCCAGACCGCCGCCGGAACAAATGGCAGCCCGTCCTTGTGCACCATCTCCTCGTACTGTTGTATGTACGTGGAGCGGCGAACCAGGCGCCCGGGCATTGGCCATTCGTTGACCCCGAGCTTCAGCACCATCAGCAGATGCACCGACACGAATCCGATCAGCAGCCCGGGAATCACGAACACATGAAATGCGAAGAAGCGCGACAGCGTGTCCCCCGCAATGATCGGCCCGCCGAGCAGCAAATGTACGACCCAAGCACCAATGAACGGCACGCGCCCGCAGATCGACGCCCCGATGCCCAACCCCCAGTAGGCGTCCTGGTCGAAGCGCAGCACCTGCCCCGTGAAGGCCATGCCCAGCGTCATCAGCAGCAGAAAGACGCCGATGAT
>Ga0126381_100000770_pt1 | contig 34925 bp, 16 predicted proteins | sample PanSoiMetPlot_28_FD_96465 | JGI IMG/M metagenome (GOLD analysis project Ga0126381, IMG submission 96465) | Tropical forest soil microbial communities from Panama - MetaG Plot_28 | ecosystem: Environmental > Terrestrial > Soil > Tropical forest > Bulk soil | place: Panama | collected 2016-02-17 | reverse complement strand
TCGGCTATTTGCGAGTCGATGATGTCGACAACACCGTTAAAGTCCTGAAGGTCGATGGAAAGCTTCCGGACGACAAAGAATATGCGCTCCAACTCGATGCACGCTTGTCAGATTGAGCCTGCTCGATCTTATAAAGGAACTATCATGCAAGCCGCACCATATCTTAGGAACCTGAAGGGGCAGTCAGTCCGCTTGTTTTCGCGCAGCGGTTTTGCGCTGCTTCTGTTTCTGGTGTTCGCCAGTGAGCTTGCGATAACACTTTTCGTGATTCGAGATCTGCTCTTTACCAACGATCAAATTCAGAAAATGTACGACGGATCGGTACTCGGGCTGAGGCAGATTGGTGAGATGCAGTACGAAGCGCAGGAGACGCGCCGGAGCACTCTTTACGCGCTGACCACCAACGACGGGAATCTTCAAGTAAGTTACGCCGACCAGTCGCGCGCCGCCGATCATCTGGTGAGTGCAGGCATCGCGGATTACCTCGCCAGAGAGCACGAGGCTCGCGAGGTGGAAATAGGGAAACGTCTTGCAAGTGACTGGGAAGCTTATCTAAAGATTCGTGATGATGTGCTGGGCCACATTCTTGAAAGCAGCACAAGAGAAGCGGTTGACCTTGATCTTGCGATGGGCGTTACGTTGTTCGACCGGGTGCGCGAGGATCTTGAGGAGATCAAGAGACTCTATGATGAGCGGGCCTCTCAGCAACTAAAAGTTGCTGCAAAATCATCGCGGCGCTCGGTCATCACTCTCATCGGCGCGCTCGCGGGTACGCTGTTGTTCGGCAGTATCGTGATTTGGGCGATTCAGCGAAACAAAATGAAATCCGAGCTGCAACTGGCTCGTATGCAGATGGATTTCGTGGCATCGGTCTCTCACGAGTTAAGAACACCGATAACAGCAATCTTGTCGGCGGGAGAGAATGTACGTGATGGCATGGTTGAGAGTCCCGGTGCACTAAGCGAGCAGGGGTCGATCATCGCCGAGCAAGCGGGCCAGTTGATGGATCTGGTCGATCAGGTACTGTTGTTCGCGGCTACGACTCGAGGTATCGAATATCACAATCCGCGAGCGCTTGAAGTTGCCGAGATCGTTGACACTGCTCTTCGCAATACTCAGGGCTTGTTGGATGAAGCTGGTTTCAGAGTGAACAAGCACATCGAGAAGGGGCTGCCGCAGATTATTGGCGATCTGTCCGCCCTATCGCAATGTCTTCAGAATTTGATCGTGAATGCGGTCAAATATGCACGCGAAGATCGTCATATAGGGCTTACGGCGAAAGTCCGGAAAGACAGAGGCGTGGTAAGGGAAATCGAAATTATTGTGCAGGATCATGGTGTGGGTATCCCGCATTCAAGCCTGCCGCATATTTTTGAACCGTTTTTCCGCAGCCCCCAGGCAGTATCGGCCCAGATTCACGGTACTGGTCTAGGCCTCTCCATTGCGCGGCGGAACGTCGAGGCTTTTGGCGGACGAATCTCGGTCGTGAGCGAGGTCAATGTCGGAAGTATCTTTACCGTACATCTTCCTGTTGCCGCGCAAGACTTTGAAGTAACCTCAATGACATCTGGTGAAAGCGTAAGGTTGTCGAAATGAATGAGAGCATTCTGATTGTTGATGACGAGCACGCTTTGCGATCGACTTTGACAGTGCGGTTGCGTGGCGAAGGCTACGTAGTCGATACAGCTGCGGACGGGGTTGAGGGTTTCGAGAAAGCGACCACGCTTCCGTTCGACTTGATCATTCTTGACATCATGCTGCCCCAGCGGAGCGGGCTGGATCTCTGCCGCGACATCCGCCAGGCGGGATTGGCGACGCCAATTCTGTTTCTGACAGCTCGCCATCAGACCACCGACAAAGTGATCGGCTTCAAACTCGGCGGGGACGACTACGTTACGAAACCGTTCAAGGCTGCGGAGTTGGTTGCCCGCATTGAAGCCTTGCTGCGGCGCGTGCCTGTTCGCATAGGTCAGGGAGTCCACCAATTTGGATCGATTCGTGTGGATTTGCGGCGTGCCGAACTCACCAAAGACGGAAAGGCTGTGTATCTTTCCGCTCGAGAATTCCAACTATTACGTTATTTTATCGAGCGCTCCGGCAGCACCATCCCTCGGACGGAGCTTCTGCGATCGGTGTGGAACTACGAAAGTACGACGTTAACTCGGACTGTGGATATGCATGTTGCGAGTTTGCGCGAAAAGCTGGAAGAAAATCCGCGGCATCCTGCGTTGATTCTTACCGTGCCCGGCGTTGGATATAAGTTCGTAGGCACCAAGGGATAGGCTGTATCCCCAACCCTCCAAACCATCAAAACAGGCTCCGCATGATCAGGCTGCTGCGTGTCTCGGACCATAGCTATTCTCCCTCTTTGGTGGCAACCGTTGAACATAGACGATGGCGAGTCTCCGGCTATCGGCCTAAAGTCGCTGTTGATGTAAGCGAAACAGGCCCGCACGTAAATCGATTTTAAGACATGTAAAGACTGTAAATTGCACGTCAATTCTCTGCTGTCATCTTGACCCTCGAGCTTACAAATCCTAGACTGCGCCCTGTGTGCGTTTGAAATCCCCCCAATAGCGCATAGGTGTGATCACCTATCAGATGGAACTGATGGTGGCCCCCAAGCTCCCCTCTTAGGTTGTGACAGTTAATGATTCTTGTGAGACAGCTCATCGAGTCATCATCGGTGCGGAAACCCGCGCGTATGTGACAAGTGGTCCAGTCAAAGGCTTCGGGACGAACAAACATGCAAATTGCGGCACGGGCAACAACTGAACCCGATCTAACGGTGATTTGGAACGCCGGGATGACTGCGCTTGAGATTCTTGGCATAGGGTGGCTGGCCTGCGATTCCTCCGGCCGGCTGTTACATGCAAATGAAATGGCATCCCGAATCTTCAAGGCGCGATTTGGGCTCTGGCGAACTTTAGATGGGCGCCTCTGGTGTGCAAGCGGCAACGAACCGCTCATCACGGCTATACAAAAAGCAACCGCTGCGAACGTATTAAGTTCGAGCGATCATACTGAAATTCTCTTCCTGCAGCGCACAAATCATCGCAGTGCACTTACGCTGCTCGTCCGACCGTTGCGCGATCGGGTCGACGCAGATACTCAAGCCGTCGCGATTGTATTAATTCTCGACCCGTCACTACGTGTTGACGCAACCGATGCCGAGCTTAGCCAACTTTGCGGATTGTCTTCAGCTGAGTCCCGAATCGCAAATCTCCTGATGGATGGCCTTTCCCTGGACCAGTGTTCCATGAGGCTCAACATTCAATTACCAACCGCCCGAGTTCATTTGAAGAGAATGCTTCGAAAGACCGGAACACGCCATCAGACCGACCTTGTTTCCTCGCTTTTAAAGAGGGTTGGCTTGGTGAGGTTGAAGCAGCAGAAAGCCAACTTGCTGGCTCTAATGACAAAGGATCTTCTCGACACACAGGCTACAACAACAACACCGTCTTGCAGTGTCGCGGCTCCCCAGTAGAAGGGATGCACTGATCCCTTGCGTAAAACATATCGCGGTGGCGGAACTATGGTTTCGTTGATGACCTAGATCATGTCAGGTGCATGCGAATTCTCGGATTTGTCGAATACGCCCTCTCGCCAGCCGGAGAAGCCATTGCCTATCGGCCGAGCGCGATCTAATTGCGACAAAAGTGCGACTTCTTCCAGCAGAGCTAGCGATCTGCTAGCCGCCGGCTTGGAGGCCTTGGATTTCCTGAATCTTGGAGTTGTGGTAACCGACGAGTCTCGTGCCGTGTTGTTGGCGAACAGAACAGCGGAGCAAATTCTCATTGAGCGCGATGGCATTGAGCTCTCTGCCGAAGGCGTACTAACTGACACCAGAGGGGCTTGCAACCCACCTCTGGGCTCAATCATCCGACATGTTGCTGGAGCACACCGCTCGACCGCCTGCACAACGTCGAGTTGCGTTCTCGCGATCCGACGTGGTTCCGGAAGGCGGCAACTCACACTCGTGGTTCGGCCCGTAGACGAGTCATCATCCAGCATACAAAAAGATAAGAGAGTTCTCGTCTTCTTACTCGATCCGGAACGGCCCACTCTTACTACAGAAGATGGGCTGCGTAATCTTTTCGAGCTCACGACAAGCGAAGCGAAGCTTGCGACATTCTTAATGTCCGGACAACGACTTGAAGACTGCTGCGATCATCTGGACATTCGTGCCTCTACAGCACGTATGCATCTTGGGAACATTTTTGCCAAAACGAGAGTTCAACGTCAAGGTCAGCTTGTGGCGCTGCTCCTAAAAAGCGTTGGAATGATCAGCGGCTCGCAAGAGAATGATTTGGAGAAGATGCTTTCGCATCGCCCGACTCGACGTCAGTATCGCAAGCCGACCAGCGCGGTACAACCTGATATTAACTCGACGTTGACCGCGGGGCTTGAGGCTTTGAACCTGGTGAATGTCGGAGTGATTGTCATCAACCATGGTCGGCGCATACTCTTCACAAATCATACGGTCCAGCAGATATTGGCAACGCAGGATGGCTTGGCGATAACGTCTGATTTTACTTTGGCGGCAACTACGAAGTCGTGCAGGGCTCAATTGAGTGCCGCTTTAGATCGAGCGACGAGCGATGGATCAAATGGATCTTCACTTTCGAAGAGCACGACAGTCGCGGTGAAGCGGCCCTCTGGCAAGCGGCCGCTAACATTGCTCGTGCGTGCGCTCGTCAACAGCTCCAGCCAGATCAGCACCAACTGTCCGGCAGTAGTCCTGTTCTTGTTGGATCCAGAACGTCCAATTGCTCCCGATGACGATGGGCTGAGACAGCTGTATGGATTTACTAACACCGAAGCTCGCCTTGCTTATCTCTTGATGGAAGGTAATACGGTCCAGGAATGTTGTGCTCAGCTTAGGATTCGTCCGTCCACGGCACGTATGCACCTCGGGAATCTTTTCGCTAAAACTGGTGTTCAAGGTCAGGGTCAACTGATTTCGCTGCTGCTTAAGAGTGTTGGCATCCTTCGAGTGAAGTCCGATAGCACGGTGGTGGATAAACTATCGTAATCGTGGCGAGTACTTGATTAGTCACGCGAGTTGACAAAACACTGGATGCGCTGGCGTGCTTCCGAATCCTTTCCAAGTAAATAATGCCAAACTCGAGGCTCCACTCGCGTGTGACCGATCGCGGGAACACAATTTCTTGAGCGATACCGTCATTTGACGGTAGACGATCACTTTAGTTTGCCCTAATCTCGCCGAAGTTTGGTGAAACCGACACTCCCCTGGTTTCCCACTCCCCCAAACTGTTTCCGCGCGGACGCCGTCCTGCGTGGGACAAGCCTAGTGCTGTGCATCGCCGGAACACGATTGTCGAAGGCGCACGTTTGCAGCTTCGTTAGAAGCGCAACGCGCTCAGGCGAAGTCTGTCTCCCATGGCGTGCAACGTAGTCTCTACGTTCCCTTGAGTATGGGGAGCGAGATACAGCGTCGCGGTTCTTACTCCCCAATTGTGTAACGAGATGTTTTACGTGGCTGCAGGTCTAGAAGGAGGCCGCAAGGTCATGAGAAATAGTTACCAGGTTCTGCTGTTAGCACTCCTTACTTGTCTTGTCACCGTATCAGCGAATGGTCAGTCGTTTCGTGTCCAGTGCCCGACGACCACCATTACTCACCCGGCCGCGGCTAACAACAATTCCGAACCCACCTATGTTGGCCCGACGTACACCGGCACAAACGGTTATCCGTCGACTCCGACGCACGTGAACGGAGCGATCAAGTGCCAGCAAATCTCGGGTGGTGACGGTTATTCGACGATGGGTGATGGAACTCAGACTTACATGTTCTCGTTCGGGCCGCTATCAGGCCTTGCAGACTTGGCGGCTGGTAAGCCCGGGACTGAATTTCCCAACGTATTCAACACGGTGTTTCCTGGCTGGCCTGGCGCTGGTCCGCAGCCCGGAGATCCTGCGACCAGCGTTGGGAGCGGCGGAACATTTACTTACAACGGAGCCATTGGGCTCGTTCCAGATGTAGATGCGAACGGCGGTGCAGGGACTGCGGGGGCACCTCTGACCGGACACGTCGACCCGCGTCAGATCATGGACGTTGGCGTGATGAACGGCAACATTCCGGCGCCGTTGATGGCGATTGACGAAGACGACGAATTCTTTCTCACCCTGACCAACGTCGGCATGATCATGCGGCCTGACTTGTTCGAGCAGCACACCGTGCATTTCCACGGATATCCGAACGCGTCGTCGTTCTATGACGGCGTGCCAGACGCTTCAGTCGCGATCAACATCGGCGCCAGCTTTACGTATTACTACCTCGCTCCGGATGCCGGAACGTACTTCTGGCATTGCCATATCACGCCCCCAGAACACCTCCAGATGGGCATGGTCGGACAGATGTATGTCCGCCCGAGGCAAGATCGCGTAGCGGTTGGCGCGAGTTTATATGCGGCACTGCAACAGCAGGAACTGGATCTCCGTACGAAGTGCGATTCAAGCACGGACATTCTTTGCAGCAATCCGCTACCGGTCGGCGGGGCGTCTGCGAACACTGCGATGCGCGCACCGACCGGCAACTATGCATACAACGACGGCGACGGATCGACTTACTACGATGTCGAGTATCCGATCCAGATTCACGGTTTCGACCCAAACTTCCACTTTGTCGGTATGACGTTCAATCCGGAAGGGTTTGCTGACATGAAGGACAAGTATTTCCTCCTTAATGGACGCAGCTACCCGGACACTGTCACCCCTGGCCCGTTGACGACGACATCCGCCGATGGGCGTAATCACTTTTCACAGCCGTTGCCGGCGATTATCAACATTCCTGCCGGCAAGAAAGCCCTCCTCCGCATTTCCGATCTGGATGTGACTGAGTATCAGACCCTGGCTTCGCTCGGCATTCCGATGAAGGTTATTGCGATTAATGCGAAGCTGCTAAGGGATCAGGCAGGAAACAATCTGTACTACACGACGAACTCCATTACGCTCGGAGGCGGGGAATCACTGGATGTAATCCTCGATGCCACCGGCTATACGGCTGGTCAGGTCTTCTATCTATACACCCCCAATCTGGACCACCTGTCGAACGACGCCGAGAACTTCGGCGGACTTATGACCGAAGTTCGGATCAATTAAAAGCGCAGCGATGAGGGCGACAAACATGAACACAGCTATCTCGAAAACAATGTTTCTGGCACGAGCGATGGCGACGGCGTTGTTGTTCATCGCGACCGCTGCTTACGCTGCGGCTCCTGGAATTACCGGACCCACATTCAACCTGATCGCGAGCCCCGCGTATATCACTCAGCCCGACGGCCAGATGGTGTACTCGTGGGGTTACGGCTGCAATGGAGCGCCAACCGGTTACGCTCCGGCAGCCATCGCAGGCACCTTTTGCAACACGATGCAGATTCCGGGTCCTACGTTGATTGTAACTGAAGGCCGGCCAGTGACAGTGACTTTGACGAATGGGCTTCCCGCCGCCGCGGGGAACACGTCGATCTTATTTCCTGGATTCAACGTTACGTCAACCGGCGGCGTACCTGGCCTACTTACCCAGGAAGCAGCTCCCGGCAACCCGGTAACTTACACCTTCACTCCAACCACGCCCGGAACGCGTGCTTACTACAGTGGCACGCAGGGTGACTTACAAGTGGAGATGGGTCTCTACGGAGCCATAATCGTGTTGCCGGCAAGCGTACCCGGGAACTGCACTTCGGGACTCGCCGCGACCAATCTTGCGGCCGAGGCGCATTGGGGGGAGAGCGACTTTCGCCTAGCAGCCGCAGCATACGACCACCCGAGGAGCTGCTACGACCGCGAGTACATGTTCCAGTTCTCCGAGATGGATCCGAACATCCATCATCAGGCCGACTTACAAGTTGCGGCCACGGTTGCTGGTGGATTCTGCACGACTTCCGGCGATTCCCGTTGCCGCTTGGAGGTGCCGACCGAGCCCTACCATCCCGCTTACTTCATGATCAACGGTCGCTCGATGCCGGATGACATGGACCCGAATTATGCCGCTGAGTATCCGCATCAGCCATACAACGGAAATCCGCATATGCATCCGGGCGAACAGGTGTTGCTTCGTATCATCGGCCAAGGCCGCTGGCAACATCCGTTCCATGAGCATGGCAACCACGTTCGGATTCTGGGGCGCGATGGAAACCTAATCCTCAGTCAGAGTGATGCCACTGAACTCGCTGGTCCCCTCCTCTTCACCACGACAACTACACCCGGCCTAGCAATGGACGGGATCTTTTACTGGACTGCAAAGGGGTTGAACTGGGATGCCTACGGACACAGCCCGAAGTCTTCAGATCCTCTCGCCAAGCTCACATGCACTCCTGATGCGAACGGCTATAACACAGGCGCCCCAACGGCGATCAACTACTACGAGTGGTGCCAGGACCATGACAAGCCGCTGCAGGTAGCACCGTTTGGAGACGTTGCTGGTGGTGGTCCTGCGACTTTACCGGACCCCAACCTTTTCACGAATGGCGCGTGGTACGGCGGCAGCCCATATCTCGGTCCAAACGCGACGATGAGAGCGACGGGGTGCGCTGCTGGTTCTCCGGCCGGTAGTTGCGGTGCAACCGGAACAACTCCTCCATCCGGAACGATCGCCAATCCCCCCGGAAGCGAAGCAGGCTTTGCTTTCATGTGGCACTCACACAACGAGCGCGAGATCACAACCAACAACATCTTCCCGGGCGGAATGATGATGATGATGTTGGTGGATTCGCGGGAATTTGTAATTGACGAGTCGAACTAAGTTGAGGAGAAGAGCAAACATGCGATCCAACTATCTCAAAACGTTGAAGACAGCGGTCCTGGCGGCAACAGTTCTCCTCCTCGGCGTCAGCGTCTCGTTTGGGCAACAGCAGATTAATTTGGCTGCGGGCGCCACAACTGCGACTTTGCCGGACGGTTCTGCAGTCCCGATGTGGGGCTACAGCTGCGGCGGGGTCGTGAGTGGCTCGACTGCCACCTGCGCGAGCCTTAATCCCAACGCGGGGACAAATTGGTCTCCAGTGGTTATCACCGTACCGACAGGACAAGATCTGCAGATCAACCTGACTAACAATCTGTCCTTTACGGCAGGCACCGGTACGAATGGGGTTCCGACCTCATTAGTGATTGTCGGCCAGCTTGGTGCCGGGCTCGGAAGTTCAGCCACGAGCCTAGCAAGCCCGGATCACACCAATGCACAGCAAGTGACTTGGCCGATCGCATCGCCCGGGCCTTCTGGTACTCCGCCGACACAGGGACCTCGCGTGCAGTCATTCTCGACGGAAGTCGGCGTTGGGCAGACTACGAGCTTGACTTGGTCGAAGCCTCGTGCAGGTACTTACCTGATTGAATCCGGCACACATCCTTCAATTCAGGGACCGATGGGGCTTTACGGCATATTGGTGGTGACGACTGCGCCCACCGGTAGCACACCGGGCACTGCATATCCTGGATTGACTTACAACGCAGAAATCCCGCTGTTGTTCAGCGAAATCGATCCCGTCCAAAATGCGGCGGTCCAGGCGGCAGTTACTACCACCGGTTTCAGCGAGACGATGGTATGGTCGGGACAGCCTGGCGGGTGCGGCAACCCTAGCTCCACAACCTACCGCCAGTGCTATCCCCCGGCGGTGAATTACAGTCCGCTCTACTACCTCATTAACGGCGTGGGCTTTGATAAGACGAATGCAACGGCGTCTCTATTCAATACTTCGAGCGGAACGGGTGCTGTTTCCGGAACAATGGTGGTACGGTTCGTGAATGCTGGTTTGCGTATGCACGTGCCGTCGATTGTTGGCGCACAAACGGGAACATCCGGGGCGGCCGGTCTTGGACTTATTGCAGAAGATGGAAATCCACTTCCTGGCGTGACGCGAGTTCAAAGTGAAGTCTTCATGGCCGCGGGCAAGACTTACGACGTGACGGTCAATATCCCCGCTTCTGGTACGACCGCGCTTCCAGTTTATGACCGCCAGCTAAGCCTCTCCGGAAATTCGGTGTCGCGCGATGCTGGAATGCTTGCTTACATCAGCACTAACAGTTCTGCCCTGCCCTCCGCGGCCACTCTGGCGGCAGCTCAGGCGAACCCGGATGCTTACAATTCGGTTATCGCAGGCAACACCTTTACGGTCTCTGACCCAAGCAAAGGCGTACTCGCTAACGACTTCAATGTCAGCGGTGTCAAAGTTACCGTTGCTCCCACACAGGGAACGCTAACGTTAAATACAGACGGCACCTTTACCTATGTAGCGGGCTCTGCTTTTGGTGCACCCGACACATTTACCTACTGCGGTAACGGTGCGACTTCGGGTGCGTCGTGCGCCCAAGTGACTCTGGGTGCGGCTCCCATCGAAGGGGCGAGCGGCATTACCGTCAACCCGATCACGTACACCTCGACCGTAGCGACGTCGCTCAGTATCAAGTCGCCCGGAATTTTGTCTGTCGACAGTGATGCGGCTGGATACCCGTTGACGGTGAATGCAGCGAGCGTATCGGCGTTGACAGGTCCAGGTACGGGCACCGTCTCGGTTGACGTGCGGGGCGGCTTTAACGCGACGGTGTCAGCGCCGGGTACATACTCTTTTACTTACAAAGCTCAGAATTCACAAAATACGTTAAGCGCCTCAGCAGCAACCGTAACTTTGGTTTTTCCGACGGCGACGGGACTCACGGTCTCGGTTTTGGATGGCAAGGACAAGACCACCGCGATTTCCGATTATCGCTGGATCATCGAAGAAGATCGTACTTTCTACATCAATCCGAATTGCACGACCAATCCGCCGCCGGCTGGATGTCCGGGTGCAGCGGGTGGGATCGTTCCCACATTTGGAACGAACTTCCATACCAGCTACATGCCCGTCGTAGCGCAAGGTTGTGTGGGTCCGACTGGCGCGGTTGCGTGCGAAACCGGCCAAACACTGCTTGGCGCACCGGCTGTTTGCGACATCGGAAACGGTATCTGCCCTACCGATGCGGTGCAGCAGACTCCGGTGGATCCCAGTGAGGTGCATCTCGACCCCACAAAGCGGTACTACATTTCAGTCCTGCCCGGTGACGCTGCGAACGCTTTCAACAATGCGAATGGCTCGGCGTGCGCGTCTCCGACAGATCCGACTTGCGGCCACGGCATGGGCGGCGCGCCAATCGCGGCTGGACAGACGAGCGTAACGATTCTGGTGCAGCCGAATCCTTTCCCAACCGCCAAACTTTCCGTCTTTGTTTTCGAGGACGACTTCCCACTGAATGGTGAGCAAGACGCGGGTGGTGGCATCGACGTCCTCGCTACGAACGAACCGGGCCTGGGTGGATTTAACATCACGCTCTTTGATGACGCCGGCGGCACAGGCGATGCGACTGGTCAAATGACATATGACATGTTCAACCAGCCGCTATCGAACAGCCTGGCAGGAACGAAAGATCCTGCGACTGGAAACGACGCGTGCCCGGTCTCGGCAGTGTCCCGTACTGGCACCAACGATCCAACGCAAACAGGAATTACCGGAACGATCGTAACTTGTCCGAGATACGAATCCGACGGTAAGACGCTTTCTCCGTTGGCTGGTCAAGCAGTCGTGGCCAACATGATGCCTGGCCGTTATGGCGTCGTTGCGACTCCGGGAGCCGATCGCATCGCACGCGGTGAAGAGTGGCTGCAAACCAACACGCTGGACGGGCAAAAGGCACACGACTCCTTCTTGCGAATCGGCGAGCCCAGCTTTTTCCAGGAGTTTGGTCCTGCCGGTTATCACGTGTCCATCGGTTTCGCCAATCCGGCGATCATCAATGCGCGACTTAAGGGCGTTTGCAACGGTACGGATCCGAATCTAACCGGCTCAAACTGCACTAACACGGTTAGCGGGACAGTCACGACCGAGCGCATGAGCCGGCCACCTGATGAGCGCTTGTACAGCAGTGGTGACAACAGCAGCTTTGCATTCACGCAATGCTATGTCAGCCTGGGCGACACCGACGGCGAAGACTTCGCATTTACTAAGTGCGATGCAAACGGAAACTTCACATTGTCGGGAATCCCTGATGGCAGCTGGCGCGTAACCGTCTTTGACCAGTGGAACGATATGTTGGTCGACGGGCTCTCCACGCCAGTTGCGGTCAGCCACTCAAATCCAGGTAGCGGCAACATGGGCCAGATTGCCATGAACCAGTGGCAGGCCAATATCTACACCACCACCTTCTTCGATGCGAACAAAAATGGTGTGCGTGACGGCAACGAGCAAGGTCTTACCCTGGTAGCGACCAACATTCGCTTCCGCGACGGGAGCTACTCCAACTTCAACAACACCGACCTGAGCGGCAACGCCGGATTCAACGAGGTGTTCCCGCTGTTCAGCTGGTACGTAATCGAAACCGACACCACTCGTTATAAGAGCACGGGTACGCACGTGGTGTATGACGCTGGTGGCCCGGCCGACGGAAACGGCGGCGCAACCTCCAACATTGCGCAGTTCATGGCAAATACACAGGAAGCGATTCCTGTACCCAGCACCTTGCGGGTACCTGGCTCGTACTATTGCGCCACCGCGGATTGTGCGAATGCTCCGGTTCCACTTGCGCCGGGCGGTCCGGGTGGTTCCACTGGGCGAGTCGATCCAGCGTGGGTCCAGACGGAAGGCTGGCAAGGCTTCTCAGGGCAGAATTCGTTCCTTGAGTTCGGTAAGTCACCCTTCGCACAAGGTGAAAACGGCGGTATCCACGGCGAGGTCATCTACGCGTCTACTCGACCTTTCGATGATCCCGGCTTGCTGATCCACACCAGCTGGACGCCAGACGTACCTGGAGTCGCCATCAATCTGTATCAGGAAGGCACGGCTCCGGATGGAACCACGTCGTTGAAATTGGTGGACACAACCACGACCACCAGTTGGGATGACTGGGCGCAGGGCTTCCGTTCGGATGGCGTTCCGAACATGAACTGTCCTGGGCAGGGACGTGATACCGGTACTAACGCGGACCTTTTCTTCTTCACAATGTACAACCAGCCCATGTGGCTCGACGCTTACAACAATGGCGGGACGCCGGTTCACACTCTGCCGAACAATGCACAGTTCAAGTGCTACGACGGAATGCACAACTGGAATCAGTTGCAGCCGGCGCCCTATGACGGCATGTACTCGTTCCCAAGCGTCATTGGTATCGACCCTGTTTCCGGAAAACCAACTGGAACGCGCTGCACGATTTGCGTCCCGAATCCGGACACGACCGATCCGTATCGGGTAGGCACCCCCATGCTGCCGGACGGCAAGTACGTTGTAGAAATGGTTGTGCCTCCTGGTTATGAGCTGGTCAAGGAGGAAGACAAGAACATCCTGATCGGCGACAACTATATCGCGCCTGTAACGCAGGAGTTCGGTGGACTCGGCAACGTGTTTATCCTCCCTGATCAAGCCGAAGTCAGCTCGAATCCTGGCAGCTGCGACCCGACGAGCAGCCCAACCGCATGCAACTATCAACAGCAGACACAAACGCTTGGCCGCACCACGCTGCCGAGCCACGAAGGCGACACGGGCAGCGTCGAGACCTTCTGGCCTTGTGTCGGTGCGTCACGCGTTGTTCCCGACTACATCAGCCTCTTCCCACTGTCGCACGAGGTTTCACCCTTTGCGGGAGCTACACGCAATCTGTGCGACCGGAAGGAAGTAGTTCTCGACGACCAGACCTCGGTACTGGCGAAGTTCTGGATCTTTACCTCGGCCCATGTTGCCGCTCACTTCACCGGCGTCATCACGGACGATTTCACTTCCGAATTCGATCCGTTCGCACCGCAATTCGGCGAGAAATTCTCTCCGCCAAACCTTCCGATCTCGCTCAGGGATTGGACTGGTGCGGAAATCTCTCGCGTGTATACGGACCAGTGGGGAACGTATAACGGCCTGACTTACTCCACGTGGGAAGTGAATCCGCCAAACCCGACGGGTTACGCCCCAACCATGATGGTCACTTGCATGAACGATCCTGGCGATTCAGCGACTCCGGATCCGTTGTACAACCCGGAATACAGCCAGTTCTGCTATGAGATTCCGTTCATGCCGGGCCAGACCCAGTACATGGATACGCCAGTTGTTCCGACGTCAGCATTCGCGGGCGCCGGCTACAACAATCCTGATTGTGCGTATCCGGATGCAACACCGGCGATCAGCGAAGTGGATGGTGATGGAATTGGTCCGTGGGTGAGCGCGGCTGGCAAGACTCTTACCATTACCGCGCTGGGCAATCAGACCGTGCCGAACAATGCCTATTCAGGACCATCGGCAACGACCGCTCCTTTCAATCAGAAGACTGCAAGCCGTCACTATGGTTTCGGCAGCACTGCGGGACAGGTTCTTCTGGTGGACAGCAATGGTGTGAGGCATGCATTCACAGGCGTTAGCTGGGGCGACACGACCATCACTGGTACCGTTCCGTCTGGAGTGGCGAACTGCTCGCAGCAGCAACAGTCGCTCTACGGTGGGTCTACGGCACAGTGCGGCCAACTTGTGATCATCACCGCAGCTGGAAAGCAATCAGTCGACACTGTAACGGTCACGATCGGTGGGAAAGCGCCGACGCGCATTTCTCCAGATACGACCACTCCGACGAACAATCCATTCGGTCCGATTCAGAGCGCGATCGACAAGGCAAATCCTGGCGACCTGATCATCGTTTCGCCGGGCGTGTACAACGAAATTCTGTTGATGTGGAAGCCAGTGCGGCTTCAGGGTGTGGGTGCAGCATCCAGCGTGATCAACGCGAATAGCCAACCCGCAGGCCGCATGGATCCGTGGCGTCAGCGCGTCAACTGCCTGTTCGGACTCGCTCTGAACGGTCAACCCTATAACACGAGTACGACGGCGAACGGCGGAGTACCACTGCCGGGCGGCGGAGGGTTTGAACCGCTGAATGCTTATGACCCGACTGGCGCGACCTCTTGCCCGGGAACTGGTTGGACAGCCTTCTCTGGTGGTCCGAACAATCCACAGGTGGATCGCATTCCTCTCGAAGGAATTCTCGGCTGGGATACCACTTTGAACGGCAACCTGGCGGAGTTGTTGCAAGAGCCGACGCTGACAGGTGCCTACGAAGGCGCAGGCATTACGGTTTTGGCCAAGGGCGTGAAGTATCCCGCTGGAGTGGAAGTGTTCGGCGCCGGACAGGACAATGCTACGGGCAGCAACGTTGCCCACGAAGGTCAGATGCCACTGGGCACGAATCTGCTGACAAGCAGTGATTGCACCACGGGCACCGGAAACAGCTCAACCAATCCGTACCCCAGCAACTTCTTGTGCAATCCATCGAGCATCGACGGTCTCGCGATCACCGATAGCTCGCAAGGCGGGGGCGGAGTCTATGTTCACGGTTGGGGGCACAATCTGCAGATTGCCAACAACCGCATCTACAACAATACGGGTACCCTGACGGGCGGACTCACCGTCGGGCAGGGCGAATCACCAGATGCGCTGTTGGCTGGCAACGAGGGAGACCCTGTAGGCCTCGACCAGCAACCGTGGACCTGCGTTCCCGGTGCCGTGGTTGGAGGTGTTCAGAATGCGAATCCTCCAGGTATCGCCACGAACACCCAGCTCCCCTATTGCTACAACCAGAACGTCAACGTTCACAACAACTCGATCACGCGCAACTCTTCGATTGGCGACGAACTGTTTTCGTCCACCCCGGCGGGAGCAGGAGGCGTAACTTTCGCAGTTGGCTCCGACCATTACAGATTCACCAATAACTGGGTCTGCGGGAACATGAGCACCGGTGACGGTGGCGGTATCGCTCACCTCGGGTTCAGCTACAACGGTGATATCGAGCACAACGCGATCATCTTCAATCAGAGTACGAACCCGACCATTCCGACCAACGGCGGCGGCCTCATCATCATGGGCGCAGCTCCAGATGGTGCTCCTGCCACGGGTGGAGGAGTGACCGAGTGCGGCTCCTTTACCGACGTTGATTGCGCCCCCGGTCTCAGCGATGGAACCGGTCCCGGCATGGTGATCAACGCCAACTTGATTATGGGGAACTCGGCCGATAGCGGCAGCGGCGGCGGTCTCCGCCTCCAGGACGTGAACGGCACCGAAGTAGGATTCTTCCCCTTGCAGCCAGCGCACTGGAATACCATCACCGTCACCAACAACATCATTGCCAATAACGTAGCGGGCTGGGACGGTGCAGGTATCTCGCTCCAAGACGCGTTGAACGTCAACATCATCAACAACACGATCATGTCGAACGACACAACCGCCTCAGCGGGAGTGCTGTTCAATACGCTCGGAGCTCCGTTGGCCAGTTCCCCCGGGGCGACGAACCAGACGACGAGTGCCACCACGTCGGCACCGCAGCCGGCCGGCTTGGTCAGCATGCAGAACACCACGCTGCTGACGGCGTCCTTACCCGCGTTGGTGCTCTGTCCGCCAGGCCATGGCACCATCGGATCGCAGTGCAAGAGGTACTCGGTTCCGCTTCTGTACAACGATGTGTTCTGGCAGAACCGTTCGTTCTACATCGGTGTGGGCGGACTGGGCGCAGGAACTCAGAACCAGCAAAATGTGGTCGCGCTCTATAACGCCTTCACTTCGACGCGGGCCGCGACGCAGGCGACCGCGGACTCAACGGCGGCGAACGGTAATGGCGTCCTGATCACCGGAGGTACCGGAGCCTGCCCATCGCCGGCGAGCTACTGGGACATCGGAGTCCGCGGTGACTCCGGACCGTCGAACCACTCCTCTGGGTTAACACTGACACCGACCTATTCCGTGTTGACGGATGTGGCCGATTATCCGGGAAACAACAACTTGGGGGCGAACCCGACGGTGGCCAGCCAGTATTGCAATGGCTCGCGCACGCCACCGGAGTTCCAGTCTCTTGGATACCAGGTGCCTCCGGGCATTTCGGACGCCACCGTTCCCAATCCGATCTTTAACTTGACCCCAGCCGCCACGGTGGATGAGGGCAACAACTGGATCAACATGAGTTGGGGTCCGTTGGCGCTCACCAACGCGGTAAACGGTTCAACGCTGGGCAACTATTCCCTGGCGTCGGGTTCTCCGGCTATCAACTACATTCCGTTCAATGAAGCGTTTCCGCTTCTGTCGGGCTTGTCGTATCCCACCACCGACTATAACGGGAATCCGCGACCCGCGACTCCGGGAACTCGTGTGGACGTTGGTGCGGTCGAATTCCAGGCAGCAGTTTCTAGCACGCTGCCCACGCTGGATTCGATCAGCCCAGCTTCCCACGCGCCTGGTGGAGCTTCCTTCAGTGTGACTCTGACGGGCACTGGTCTGCGAGGTACTGGAGCTACCACGGTGAACGTCTCTGGCACTGGTATTACAGTCGGTGCCGTCAACGTGAATGCTGGCGGCACGACAATCACGACAACCTTTACGGTGGCGACTACGGCAGCGCTTGGGGATCGCAGCGTCACCGTTATCAACTCGGGAGGAACCAGCAACCCGTTGACCTTCACGGTGGCTGCAGCTCCCACACTTGCCTCGATTTCTCCGAACACGGGGACTCGGGGCAGCAGCGTGGCCGTAACCCTGACCGGCAACAACTTTGTCGAAGGGGCGTCGGTGAACGTTTCTGGAACCGGAGTGACCGCGGGCACAGTTACCGTTGCCAGCGCAACCCAGATCACGACGACGTTCACGATTGCGCCTAACGCTGGACTCGGCGGTCACAATGTGAGTGTCACTACGCCGGGCGGAACAACCGGGAATGTGACGTTCACGGTCAGCAATCCTCCGGCTCCGACGTTGGCTTCGATCAGTCCCAACACCGGTACCCGTGGCAATAGCGTTTCGGTGATACTGACAGGAACCAACTTCACCAGCGCCGGAAGCAATATCAATGTTTCTGGTAATGGCGTAACCGTCAGTGCAACAACCGTGGTCAGTGCCACCCAGATCACGGCAACCTTCACCATCGCACCGAATGCAGCCGTGACCGGAAATGCGAGGATTCACAACGTAAGCGTCACTACGCCAAGCGGAACAACGGGTACCGTGGCCTTTACGGTCACCAATCCGCCGGCGCCTACGCTTACTTCAGTGACCCCGAACGCCGGTCCGCGCGGCTTCGATGTTGATGTCAAGCTGGTGGGCACGAACTTTACCTCCACAGGAGGTTCCGTCACGGTGTCGGGAGCCGGCGTTACCACCAGCCCGCTTCTAGTCGACAGTTCTGTCAACGCCGAAACCACGTTGATCATCGATCCGACCGCCGGACTCGGCCCTCACACAGTTCGAGTCGTTACCCCGGGCGGAACGAGCAACGGGGTACCCTTCACTGTCCAAGGTCCGACGCTGACTTCCATCAGTCCGGCTTCGGGTAGCCGAGGTACCACCGTTCCGGTGACTATCAACGGCCAGTTCTTGATGGGAGCCACGGCAGTGACCATCTCGGGTACTGGAGTTGCCGCAAACTCGGTCAATGCGACGGTCGGCGGAACTCAGGTCACGGCGAACTTCACGATTGCTAACAATGCCGCTCTGGGCGCAAGAACCGTCACGGTTGTTACGCCAAACGGCAATACCAATACCGTGACGTTCAACGTAACCAGCAGCGGACCGACGGGAACGGTCTCTCTCTCGCCGAGTCCACTCACCATTAACTTGGCAACCGGGGTGACAAACGCCACGAGTACGTTCACGCTCACGAACGTTTCCACCAACAACGCTTCAGTGAACATTAGTAACGTCACTGTGGCGGGTGGAAATGGGCTGACATACTTGTGGACCAAGGTTAACGGTCAAGATCATTGCACCAATGCAAGCTTGCTTCCAGGTGCGTCGTGCACAGTAGGCGTCCGTTTCATGAACCTCGGCTCGCCTCGAAATGGGGCCAACAGAACTGGAACGATACGCTTTACCGACGATGCGACTGGTAGTCCGCAAGTCGGCCAACTGATTGGCACTGCAAATTAGACGTTTGCAGGGCTTTAGTGACCGAAGGCTGCTCGCAGTTATCTGCGAGCAGCGTTCGCATGTGCTTCGCTAGCTACACTGATGGATGCAGGCGCGTCCGCAGATATAACGGCACATTCGAATCAGGCATCATATACGTTACGCGGCTAGTGCTTCTCAAACCACACGTACTGCCAGCTCACTGCCAAGGTTCTAAAATTCGCCCCAACTCTCGCGCTGACACCAGAACTGTACGAAACCTTCACGGATTGTTGCTTGGCTAGCGGAAACGATACGGTTCCCCCCAAGCGACTATTGCTTTGCCGTTCACTCGGTGGTCCGCGGTTCACGCGGACGGCGCCGCCGCCGTACCAGGTTGCATCGAACGCGGCCCAAAGACGTGGACGGATGGCGTAGCTTACATGGGCTTGAATCGCAGAGAGCGTGTCTTGCGTACGCGTCGAGTTGCCGGGATAGAAGCTCGTGTTATCGCTGAATAACGAGGCGCCCGCATAAACGTCAAAATAGAATTTCCGGAAAGGATAAGAAACACCCAGCTCCGGTTTGAATGCCCACCGGTTCGTCCCTAAGTTAATAAGTTTAGTCTTGTCGTATTGCCCGCTCGGAGCGTCCACAGCGAGGCTAACTGCGACGATGATGTCTTGGTGTGACGTCGCTGCGAATTGCCGGGGACTCATTGCGGGGACTCCATGAAGGTTGACTGAAACGCGGAGCTTCGTATTGGCGATTCCCGATCGGGTAATACTCCCCGCTTGCTCGCCAACTTGGCCACTTATCCTTCCCCATGCATATGGCAACGATGCAGTGATGAGCGATTGCCGACCAAAGAGTCCAAATGTTTGTCCGAGTCCAACAACCGGAGTGTTAAAGGTTCCCCGCACGTTTGTAACGGGAATCGTAGGATCGAGGGTGACTCCTCCGCTTGACTGCGCAAAGCCGAAGACAAGAAAACCGGTGCCCACAGGAGAAGGAGAATAGGCTCGCGGTTCCAATTCTTGGGCCGAGGCAGAACAGGCGATGAGGACTGTCATCACAATTGTCGCCCAGAACGGAAAACGCTCCTTTGTTGGATTGGGAGAGTGCGACTCAGCCTCCAGGACATCGCGCCTGAGAAATAAAACTTGCATTTGCATCCGGCAACAAATTCCGGCTCGGAACCTCTACGGTTTGCCGTTACAGGGTCATTTCTCTATAGACTCGTCCAGGAAGTGCGGTGGGACTCACGGCCTCAGATGTCCATGAGGCTCTCCATTTTTGTGCAAACCCCTACCTACGACGATTGCGCCACTCATCGCCGGCCAGCGTGGCGTATTCCACAAAGCGACTCGGGCGAGCCGAGTGGTCACGCAGGTTTGTCCGTAGATATTAGCTGTGCGCAACCACCGTCGCGCGGCGTCAGTTCGAGCTCCGGTGGGAATGTTACAAAGAATTGAGCAGCGGAGACCTGTTTAATTTGACAGAGAGGAGATCGCCCTCGGTTCTTGCCGTGAGAACTCTTAAGTCTGGCGAGTGCTTTCACCACTCAGGCCGCTTCCCTCGCACTTTCAGTCTCTATGACCGCCTCTTGCAAAGTCGTGGGACTCTTGTCGCGATAGGTGACATACAGCGCGAGACCGGTAAAGAGCGCCCCCGAAACGATGTTGCCGAGAGTCACGGGAAGCTGATTCCAGAAGAACCAATTTCGGATCGACACTGGAGCACCGAACATCATTGCGGCCGGAACCACGAACATGTTGACGATGGAGTGTTCGAACCCCTGTGCAAAAAAGGTCATGATCGGCAGCCACATCGCGAAAATCTTGCCGACCGTGGAGCGGGAAGCGAGCGCAAGCAATGCGCCGATTGTGACCATCCAATTGCATAGGACGCCCCTGATCAGAGCTGTGGCCCAGCCCTTTGACCCGAGCGCCATATAGGCAACCGTCTTCTTCTGCGCCGCAGATTTCAGGAGATCGCCGACGGGTCCGCTGCTGGTTGCCCCGAAGCTAGTTACGGCCCAGTAGAACAGGACCGCATATAGGACGCTGCCCACCAGATTTCCGGCGTAGACCCAACTCCAATTGCGCAGGAGTTTTGCATAAGAAATTCTCCCTGCAGCGAGAGCAGCGGGCAGCAATGCGAAATTTCCCGTGGCAAGTTCGAGTCCGAGCAGCGCAAGCATAACGAAGCCTACCGGAAACAGAATTGCGCCGACGACGGGAGGTAAGCCCTGCGCGGTGACGACCACCGCAAGCGAGGTGGCAAAGCCAAGGAAAACGCCGGCGAGAATTCCGCGGATCAACATGTCGCCGACAGCTAGAGATGCCTTGTTCTCCCCCGCTACCAGGGCGTCCCGCATCAGATCCTTCGGATTGACGTAGTCCATCAAAGCTCCTCCTGCCGTCTTCGTGGGCGGCGCAAAAGGTTTGTCCAGCTGTCAGTGTGAATCACGCATCCAAGGCGCACGGGTAAGTTGTCGACCGAGAGATTTCGTCTGGCTCTCCGCACAAGGCAGACAGATCTTGCCGTCCGATCTCGTCGGGATCCCTGCCTTGGTCGCCCAATTGAAGTAGGACAACGTCGCCTTCGACTCGCGTGCCGAACGTCTCGATGCAGCCTGATATGCTCGCACCAACCACGCCTTTGCCGGTTTCGAGACTCAACTTCCAGGCGTGCAGTGGGCAGACGACGGATGTTCCCGAAACGATGCCATCGGCGAGCGGGCCGCCCCTATGAGGGCAGCGGTTATCGACGGCCAGGAAGCGGTCACCTAGATTAAAGATGGCGATCTCCCGGTTACCCACCTGCACGGCGCGGCCTTCGCGCAACGGTATGTCGTGGCAGTATGCGATCCGAATCCACGCTTTTGTCCTGTTCACGCGAAGACCTCCTCCAAAGGCTTGATTTGCACGAACTGTGTGGGATTGCGAAGCGTATCGCGCTCGAGCCATGCATCACTGGAACGGTCCTTCGATTTGCGAAGGCGGTCAAGCAGACCCTGCTTGACTGTTTCTGGTGCGTACACAGTTTCCTTTCTTACCTTCTCAATGCCGACCCGTTCAACGAAGTCGTACGTTCGCTCAAGATAGTTCGCGCCTTCGCGGTAATACTGAAAGAAAACAGAGGCAGCTTCGAGTGCCTGCTCAGTGGTCTCGACTGTCACCAGGAGATCAGCCTTACGGACTTTTTTACCAGCTGCTCCACCGACTACCACCTGCCAGCTTCCTTCCTGCCCGACTAATCCAATGTCTTTCACCGTAGCCTCGGCGCAGTTGCGCGGGCAGCCGACTGCTCCCATCTTCACCTTGTGCGGAGTGAAGAGATTTTCGAAGCGGCGTTCCATCTCGATGCCCGCACTTGTAGAGTCCTGCACACCGAAGCGGCAGAAGTCGGTGCCGACGCAGGTCTTCACCATGCGTACGCCCTTCGTATAGGCCTGTCCGGAAGGCATGCCGAGATCGGCCCAGACTTTCGGCAGATCCGATTTTTTGATACCCAACAGGTCGATGCGCTGACTGCCGGTGATCTTCACCATCCTGACGTGATATTTTTCAGCGACATCGGCGATCCGCCTGAGTTCGTCGGGGGATGTAACTCCGCCACGGATTCGCGGCACGACGGAGAAGGTTCCATCCTTCTGGATGTTGGCGTGTACACGATCATTGATGAAACGTGCCGAACGATCCTCGTCGTGATCGCCACACCAAAGCATGTCGAGCATGTAGCTCAAAGCAGGTTTGCAGGTTTCGCAGCCAACGCCGTTGCCATAGATCTCAAGCACCTCCTGCACCGACTTCAACCGCTGGCTCCGCAGAATTTCGCGCAGTTGATCTTCGGCAACAGGAATGCATTTACAGATCGTCGTCTTCACCTCTTCTTCGAATTCGGGTACGACCGCCTTTATCAGCGACTGGCAAAGGCCTGTACAACTTCCACAACCGGTGGAGGCGCGTGTGCATTCTTTGAGCTGCACGAGCGTATTCACGCCTTTTTCGTGAATTGCCTGGATGATTGCTCCTTTGGTTACACCCATGCAGCCACAGACAGTTTCACTGTCCGCCATCTGAGCAATGTCGACGCCGGGATCTTCCGTCGGTGCGGTAAAAAGAAGCTGGCGGCGCAAAGGCGTCAGATCCTTCTGGGTCCGAAGCCAATCCATGTAGCGATGACTGTCTGCTGTGTCACCGATGAGGATGGCGCCCTTGAGCTTGCCATCCTTCAGCGTAAGTTTTCGGTAGATGCCGAGCATCGGATCTTCATAGCGGATGGTTTCGGAGCCATCGAGCTTGTCGCCGACCTCGCCCGCGGAAAAAACATCGACACCCATAATCTTCAATTTCGAGGCGAGGATGCTGCCGTGATACTTCGGACCTTTATTTCCCGTGATCGTCGCAGCGAGCACTTTCCCCTGCTCGAAGAGCGGAGCCACGAGGCCGTAGCAGATGCCGTTGTGCTGCACGCACTCGCCTACGGCGAAGATGTCGGGATGCGAGGTCTCCATATAATCGTTCACAACGATCCCGCGCTTCACTTCAAGGCCTGCCTCGTATCCGAGTGTGACATTGGGGCGAATACCCGCGGCAATAACGACCAGATCGGCGGGGATACTCCCACCGCCTTTGAATTGAACACCTTCGACTTTTCCCTTCCCGAGAATTGCGGTCGTGCTCAGGCCGAGCAGAACCGTGATGCCCATTTGATTCATCTTCGTGGCAAGATAACTGCCTCCCGTGGCATCAAGTTGGCGTTCCATCAGCCAATCCATCAAATGCACAACCGTGACTTCGCACCCCTGTACTTGAAGGCCTCGAGCCGCTTCCAATCCGAGCAACCCTCCGCCGATCACGACTGCCTTGAGTCCCGGGCGACGGCGCTCAAGCAGCGCTCGGGTATCGTCGAGATTGCGAAATACAAACACACCATCTTTTTTAACGTCCTCGATCGAGGGGATGAGCGGCATGCTTCCAGTGGCCAGCAAGAGCTTGTCAAACGCGGTGATACTGCCATCGTCGCCGGTAACAGTTTTGGCCTGTGAATCGACCCCCACGATGCGGACGCCGAGCCGAAGATTGATACTGCTTCGTTCGTACCACTCGAGACTGTTTAGAACGATGTCATCATCAGCTTTTTCGCCCGCAAGCACAGACGAGAGCAGGATACGGTTGTAGTTCACGTGCGTCTCGTCGCCGAAAATCGTGATCTCGAATTTCGGGGAATGTCGGAGGATCTGCTCGACGCAGGCTACGCCAGCCATGCCGTTTCCGACGACCACAAGTTTTTGCACTGACTGACCTCCGTGATGCCGCACTTGCTGCTGGCTGGCCTCCAGCGGACAGGGCCGCTTCTTGCACGGTCAAACTTGAAAAAGGATTAAGGATACGGCTTGGTATCCGTGGCTTGGCTGCGATCGGTTACCGCAGAAACCTCAACTTGGAGGAGAGCGCTTAAGTCAGCATGAAGGGGAGGCGCTCCGTTTTCATGGCAGTCTAGCGAGATAGCCTTTGAACCGGAAATCAAAAAAATGGATGGCCTGCATTCTCCAGACTGATACGACTGATTTTCTTATGCGAACCATCATTTCTTTGAATTTGAACAGTCCGTTTTCGTTGGATATCTAGGGGATTGAAGTGACCACAGGGGAGATACGCAGTCACTCGGTGACGCAGCGTCTAGAGGATAGGTACGATTTGCAGTTACGGTTCGAAGGCAGCGCCGAAGGCTGGTTTTCCCGCTATGGCCAAACGAAAGCCGTAGAGTGCTATAGCAAGAAGGAGAATTACGGAAAACAACCCGCGCCATGCGTACCAACGCGATAGGTCTGTGCTCAAGGGGCCGGCTACGATCTCAACGCTGACCCAAGCAACGGCAAGGGGAAGAAGACCGAAGCGGAGCAGGCAAAAAATCATGAGTGCCGCAAAAGCCACTACGAACGGTAGCTCAACCGGCAGATTTTCTCCCGTAAGGTTAATCACGACAAGAAAGAGTCCAGTGATGGAGACAGCCACCCACTTACGCCGGGTAAAGTGTGCCGTGATGAACAAGATCGCCAAAGTCCCCATCGCATTCATCAGAGCTGCCGATACGCCGAACACACTACTCAGGTAACGAGACACCGGTCCCAAGGAACTCTCGGCTATCCCCAGCGCGGTTATGTTGGCGACCGGAAACCAATACGGCAAGGCTACGTGGATAAAGAGAAGGATCGTTGCGATTACGCCAATACAGACTCCAATAAGAAAATCTCGGCCGACGAGCGGGTTCCGCCAGCCGCCCGCCAGCAATCGGTTCCATGAAATCAGAATTTCTGGCCAAGTACGACGGATATACGGTTCGAGCGCGAGGTAAAAGGCACCGAACAGCAGAGCCGTGCAGGCTGCCAAACCGAGTTCGACATTAGAAAAGGTCCAGATCCAAAGAGGAGATGTGCCGTAATGCGCTGCCAGGATTGCAGCACCGAATTGCGCGAGGAAGAAAGCAATCGCTGCCCGAACGGCTCCGCGGAAATCACCCCGGCCTTGTTTCAGGTTGCGGCGCGCAAAAACCACGCACAACACAACGACAGTGAGCGCACAAGCGACAAAAAAACCAAAGCCGATGCGGCTGGTAAGCGGTGATTCGACCGGGTTCACTCGAGTCGGTTTCGTCCACGGGGCAAAAACCTGTAAGAACACGATGCGATCGTGATAACTCGCTCCAGCGACTTGTACGCGGTTTCCATTCGATTGGACCTCCCAGAAATAATTCTGGTCGGCGGGTACATCCGGCAACCATTGGGCTGGTTTTGCTTGGCTTTGGGCATAGTCAAGTCCTGCTGCTTTGAAGAGAGGCGACCAATCAATGGCTCCGGCCTTTTCGGCCAATACTTCCTTTTGGGGTGCTATCGCGGCGTAGTAAATCAAGCGCCCAGCCGAGTCCATCCCAACTTCAACTTCTCCTGAATAAAACAAGGATGGGTCTGTTCCACTCACGCTAAATGGGTCGTGGGTGGTCTCAAGCGCATGCGGGCTTTGGCGATACCAAAACTGTTGCGGAGATCGTGTAGTTCTGGCTAGGCTGCGATAACGATCAGGGGCGGGGAGTTCGGACGAATAAGGATAATAGGCTGAGTCGGAATCGTACCAAAACGTACTGTCAGCCACTTCGTTGTATCCGAGACTGGATGCGATTTCGCGCACACGTTCAAAGAGCACTGCCGGCTCTTTCGCCGGTACGAGATTCACTAACAGGCCGTGCTGCGCGAGGAACATCGCGACTGCGAGTGAAAGCGCCGTCGCCAGCAGCCACGTCCACGCTTTGGTGGGCGAGAGTCCACCTTCTTCACCGGCTGCGGCAACCATCTCAGGGGAAGGTGTTTCCCCCGCCGCGATCGCCATTGCCAGCGGATTCCCACCCGGCAAAGCCGCGCCTACCTGCAAGGCGGAGGATGGACGTGCGGTGGGATCGATCTCGAGGCATCGCAAAATGATGCGATCGACCGCAGAGTCGATCTCGGGTGTGTGAAATGAAGGCGATGAGGGCGGCCTTCCGGACTCGCGCCGCTTGGAATCGGTTGCGGGTCGGCGATCCCATGGATGTTTGCCTGTGTAAAGTTCATACAGCACCACGCCCAGCGCATAGATGTCGCTCTGCACTGTGGCTGGTTTGCCTTCGAACAACTCAGGCGCCATGTAGCTCGGAGTGCCAGCAAGTTCACCGGGCCTGGCTTCCTCTGGTGCGACTGCCAACCCGAAGTCGGTGATGCGGGCGTGGCCGCGTCCATCAATCATGATGTTGGCGGGCTTCAGATCGCGATGCACGAACTGGCGCGCATGTGCAGCAGCAAGACCTGCGCAAAGTTCGTGAGCGATCTCCAACGCTTTGGCGGGAGGCAATCGGCCAATGCGCGCCAGCAGTGTGGACAGATCCTCGCCATCCACATATTCCATGCTGAGGAAGTAATGGCCATTCGCTTCAGCGACGTCATACACGCGACAGACATTCGGATGCGAGACTTGGCGCGCATTCCGTACCTCCGCGAGGAAGCGTTCGCGGTACTCAGGATCACGCGCGAGCGAAGGAGGCAGAAACTTCAGGGCGACGGGTTGTCCGAGCTTCAGGTCATCGGCTCGGTATACGAGGCCCATACCGCCACGCCCGAGTATGCTAAGAACGCGGTAGCGCTCCAGCAAAACAGTCCCGGGCGCAAGATTGAGTGGAGTTGCTGCTCCTTCACCCTCGGTTCGAGGGGTACGTTGCAACCCATCAGATCCCAATCGCGCATCTTCGTCGAGGCTAAGAGTGGGAACGAGCGACGCGGAACGCGCCGAATGACCGCAGCGGGAGCAGAAGCGCGACTCCTCGGACAATTGCGATGCGCAGACGAGGCAGCGCTTCATTTGCGGAAATTATAGCCCAGGCAAAGTACTACACAGACGAGATGAACCCTCGTTTTGTTGTGTGTCTACTACCGCAAAAGAGAATTCCTGTTATCAGCACCCAACAGAAGCGATTGCGTTTTCGCAGAATCAAGGGGCTCTTCTGTTGCCACTTCGTTTGCCCATAGGGAAGCGTTGGTGGGCTGTGGACTGCCCGAACCCGACCAAAAATTTAGAAGATCAGCTTCAGCGCCAACTGGAGTTGCCGCGGGTCGCGAGCAGAGGTGATCTTGTTGTACACGCCGCTCGTGAGGGAAGTGGATGCCGGATTGTTCCAGTTGGTGTAATTGAGCACGTTGAATGCCTCAGCACGAAACTGCACGTTCACACGCTCCGTGAGGTGAGTGTTCTTGTAGAGCGAGGCATCCCACCGGAAATAGCCAGGTCCAACGATTGTTCCGCGCGGCTCATTTCCCGGCCGAATCTCTCCGGCGGGAACCGCTGCGAACGCCGAAGGATTGAACCATGCGGTCAGGGTATGAGAAGCGCCGACGTTCGGATCGCCGATGATGTCGGGGCGGCCACCTTCAAAAGTATTCGGATCGCGGAGACCGAGACCCGCGGGATCCCGCGACAGCGACGCCGTTAGGTGACTTCCAGTGTTGGCGTAGAGAATACCGGCGACTTCCCAACCTCCGAGGACGTGTCCGGCAAAACCGTTTTGATGTATGAAAAACGGGAGCGTGTACACATAGCTCGCCGAAAAGATATGGCGTCGATCGTAGTCGAGGTTGCCATATTCGGCCGCAATGTCATAACTGGCTTGGGGAGCGCGAAAGTCGTTCGTGGCTGTGCCGAGTGCGTGCGACCAGGTGTAGTTCACCGTTACGGTAGAGTTGGTCGAGAACTGGCGGCGTACCTGTGCCTGCAGTCCGTTGTAGTTCGAATCGAACACTGGGCTGAACAGATCAATCGATGCGTACCCCTTGTATGGGCGAACCTGGTTGAGTTGTTGTGTCGGTAGTCCTGCTCCAACGGGCGAAGTCAGGCCGATTGACTGGAAAGCTCCCGGTGGTGCCTGGTTCACATCGATCACGCCAACCAGGTGGCGACCAGCACTTCCGAAATAACCCACGCTGAACATCGTCTTCGGACTGAGTTGCTGCTGCACATCCAAACTCCACATCATCGAGTAAGGTTGCTTCCAGTTCGGCAGCACGCCGCCGATGTCGGGCGGGGTGAGGTTTACACTTGCAATCCCCGAAGCCGGATCATTCACCGACGTGTTAGTGATGAACGTTGACTGCACGAATGGCGGGTTGCCGGGTTGGAATTGCTCCATGCTGTTCACAGCGGGCGAATCGTAGAAGATGCCAAAGCCGCTGCGAATGGAAGTTTTTCCGTTGCCGTGTGGGTCCCACGCGATACCCATACGCGGAGCTATCGCGTTTTTTGCAGTTTTCTGCACGGCGTTGCCATATGGAGAACCTTTGCCTCCGATCAGGATGCCGTTAATGTACGGCGTCGCAGGCGCTGTGACGTAAAGGCCGTTGCTGTCGATAGGAAGTGCAGCTGCGGGATTGAAACGAGTCGGATCGAACGTCGTCAGCAAACCGTTGCCGTAGGTTGGTGCCTGAAACAGGGAATAGCGCGCGCCAAAGCTGAGCGTGAGCGTCGGACGAATGCGCCACTCATCTTGGCCGTAGACCTCGTACTGCTTCTGATGTACCAGCGCACGGAAATCTATGTTGGTTTGACCGAAGTTCGCGAAACCTGAGAGAAAGTTGGCCCACTCCTGATAGAACGTACCGTCCGACGGCGCGCCTCCGCCGGAATCAGAAAAGGTGTACGAGCCGTTGTTTACGCCATAGCCGTTCACGTTCTCATCTTTGGTGTAGTAGTTGAAGGTCGCACCGAATTTGAGCGCGTGATGGCCGAGTGTCTTGGTTAGATTTCCGAAAGCGTTGTGATTCCGGTTGTAATCGCGGTACGGGCCGAAGCCCGAGACTCCCTGTCCGTCGGTAAACGCGAGGTCGGGAATGCGCGGTGACAACCCGAAAGGAAGATGGGGACGGATATTAGGGGAATTCGCGGTGAGATCAAGGCCGCTCGGTGTGCTGAGCACCGCGCCGTAGGAATATGCGTAGCCAGCATCCAGAAGGAGTGTCGGTGAGAATGTAACCGTGGCATGGACTGCAACGTTTCGCCCAGGTGAATTGGTGCTGGTGTTGGCAACACCGGGAATGCCAAGTCCCGTGAACAAGCCACCCGGCTCCTGCGTCGGAATTGAATCGTCAAGGAATCGTCCAAAAACGCTGAATTTCGAACTAAAGTTGTGATCGATTCGGACGTTCTCTTCCCGGTAATTGAAAATGTTGCGTCCAACCCAAGTGAGGGTACTATCGGTCCCGTTGTTGATTGGAGGAAGCTTCGAATAAATGTCGGTGATGTAGGCTTGAGCCGTGGGGTCGATATTAGTGATTTGTGTCGTTTGATTCGTGCAATTTCCGTTGGAGTCGAACCCGGCGCACACCGCCAGCGGAAAATTACCCTGCAGCATTCCTGAGGTGGGTAGCTGATTGCTAGTGAAGGTGTTGTAAGTGATGATCCGGCGCCATTCCTGCGAGTAAAAGAAAAACGTCTTATTCCGTTCTGTGTTATAGACGCTGGGGAGGTAGACCGGTCCACCCAGCGTGAATCCGAAATCGTTCCATCGCAATTCGGGGCGCGCAATATTCGCACGATTGTTGAAGAAGTTATTCGCGTTCAGAATGTCATTCCGGAAGAATTCATAGGCGCTGCCGTGAAACTGGCTTGCCCCACTCCGCGTAATGACGGTAATTTCGCCGGCGGAACTTCGACCGTGCTCGGGAAGATAACTCGAGCGCAACACGTTAAATTCGGAGATCGAATCGATGCTCGGATACGCCAATAGCGTCAGGTTCGCGCCCCGGTCCACGTTGTCAGCGCCATCGATGGTCCAGTTGTTTTGTGTCGGACGGTTGCCATTGATGGAAAAATTGATCTGGTTCGAAGTACCCACCGGGTTACTGACTCCAATAAAGAGCTGGTCCGAAGCCAGGTTCGACGAGATGCCCGGTTGCAGCGAAACCAATTGCTCGTAGTTGCGCGTGACGTTACCAAGTTCGCGAATCTCGTTGCCGGTCATCAGACCGGAAGCGGTAGCTGTTTCCAGATTGATGGCCTCGGATGCTGCGACTACATCGACGGTTTGGGTGTTAGCGCCCACGGCCAGCGTGACGTCAATCACGCGCCGATCGTTTACGTTAAGCACGATATCAGTGGCGTTGTATTGCTGAAAGCCTGGAGCGGTGACGGTGAGCTTGTAGTGGCCGAGAGGGAGGAGCGGTGCAACGTAAGCACCGCTGGCGTCGGTTGTCAGACTGCGAATGACCGCGTTGCGGTCGGTGTTGACGACATCGACTCTGGCACCGCTCACTAATGCGCCCGAAGAGTCTCGAACGATGCCACGGATGTCACCGGTGATTTCCTGGGCTAACGTGACTGTAGCCAGACACACCACAAACAGAACCGTCAGCAAGCGTTTGGAATGCATCGCTGTCCTCTCCACCTAATCGTCAATTTAGAAATCAGCGAAGTGGCTGCCCCGGCACGGACCCGAGTAAAACTAACCTCTGCAGAATGCGAGGCAAATGTAACGCCAAAGTAAAGATCGCTCGAAATGGTGGGATTTAGTGTCGCTCGGGGAGTATGAGGCTACGAAATTCGGAAAATTGAACGCTGAGCCTACGCCATATTGTAGAGGGCAGTCAGTCGAGTCTGATTCTCGGAATGCGTTGGGAGGTTCGTCTCACTTAGTAACTGGTCCAATCGAATTTACTTTAACCAATTGGCTGGATCGCTTATTGCGCCGGCAACTTCGTCCAGGAACATAGCGGCGCGTGCACCGTCGACGAGGCGATGATCGGAGGAGAGGGTCAACGTGACGATAGGTCGGATCACGATCTGTCCATCTACGGGAATTACCCGATCTACTATTTCTCCAATTGCGAGAATTGATGCTTGCGGCTCGACGATGATCGCGCTGAACGCATCAACGTGATACATCCCGAGGTTACTGATGGTGAATGTTCCACCAGCAAGATCTGTCGGGCGGAGCTGCCCTGCGCGGGCTCGTGTGCCCAGGTCTTTCCGTTTGGCCGCGATCTGTTCGAGGTTGAGCTCGTTGGTATCCGGGATTACTGGCGCGACCACACCATCATCCACAGCCACAGCCAGGCTCATATTCACGTTTTGATTCTCGCGAATCCCATTTTCAGTCCAACTGGCGTTCAAGCGAGGATGTCGTTTCAAAACTCGTGCCACGAGCGAGACGAACAAATCTGTATGAGTGATGCGAGCAGCCTTCGGTGATTGAGAGGAGATCGCAAGCAGAGAGCGGTAGGCGTTTAATGCACTGGCGTCGACTTCTCGAATGACATAAAAGTGTGGAACGGTGGACCAGCTTTTTGTTGTTCGCTCGGCCATCAGCCGAGCGACTTGGCTCAACCCAGGTTGTGATGTCGATCGTGTCGTCCATTCGGAGCCACGCTGATGGGCACTAGCGGCTTCGATATCTGCCGCAAGGATCTCCCCGCCGGCTCCAGATCCAGAGAGCTGCTCGACGTCAACTCCAAGTTCCTTCGCAAGCCGACGCGCTTTCGGAGAGATCTTCAGCGGCTGTCTCGTGCTATGAGCGGATGGTTCGTTGGTAGGGGAAGGTTCTCGTTCGACCGCGTGCATTTGCCGACCGGATTGGATCGCAGCCTCGTCGGCCGGAATCGCTTCTCCGGGCTGCAGAATCCACGCGATGGTGTGGCCTACCGGCACCTCAGCGCCGGGTTGTTGCTTTACACCGCCTAGTACTCCGTCACCGGGAGATTCGATCTCCATGACAGCTTTGTCGGTTTCTATTTCGAGAAGCGGCTCACCTTTGCTGACGAGATCGCCTTCTTTTTTCCGCCAGGCGACGAGCTTACCGGTCTCCTGGGCCATTTCTAAAGCTGGCATGACAACGCTGATCGGCATAGGATCGGGGAGGCTGAACCTTCTTCGCTACTTCCTTAAGTGGGTTTCCAAGGTCGGACTTGTTTTTAGTCGCCGACCGTCACACGTTCTGTACTCGCGCCAGCAACGATGCTGTCTCGCAATGGCCGGCTTGCACCGTCTTCCGTGTCTCGCGTTGTTGGTAACGGACCGTTCACCGTATGGTAGTGCGCTCCCGCCACGAGCAACTGCTCCGCAGGAAAACGCGTTATCACTTCATGTCCAGTCGGAGTTACAACAATCTCCTCTTCAATTCGGGCGGCACTCCAGCCATCGGTGGAAGGCCAGAAGGTCTCCAGCGCGAACACCATGCCGGGCTTGATTTCGCAAGGATGATCGAAGGATACGAGGCGGCTGATTACTGGTTTCTCCCAAATTGCCAGACCGATTCCATGGCCGTATTGGAGAGCAAATGCGGCCTCTTCATTGGGGAAGCCGAAGTCTGTTGCCTTAGGCCAAACCGCCGCAATTTCCGCGGTAGTGCGACCGGGCCGCACTAGATCGATCGCGGCGTCGAGATAGTCACGACATCGTTTATAAGCGTCGACCATGGCGTGCGATGCATAACCGATCGTGAAGCAGCGGTAGTAACAGGTGCGATATCCCATGTACGAATGCAAGATGTCGTAATAGACAGGGTCGCCGGGGCGCAAAACGCGATCTGAGAAAACATGGGGGTGGGGATTGCAGCGCTCCCCCGAGATCGCGTTGACGGCTTCGACATATTCCGAGCCTAGGTCGTAGAGCACCTTACTTACTAAGCCGACAGCTTCGTTCTCGCTCAGCCCGGGCTTCATCGTGCGGTAAAGCTCGTCGTACGCGGCATCGACCATCATGGCAGAGGTATTCAGCAGAGCAATCTCATCCTGGGTCTTGATGACGCGCGCTTCCGACATCAGAGCCTGACCATCGACCACTTCAATTCCCAACTTCTGCAGAGCAAAAAGTACCGGAGGTTCAATGATGTCGATCCCCACAGGTTCCTTAAGGAGTCCACGCATTTCGAGTTCCACGAAGATCTTGCGGGCGACGTCGTCCGCCCGGCCCATCTCCGGAGTCATGGCTCCACGCAGCATGGAGATGCCAGGACGCGAGCGCTCGCCGAGCCAAGGGCAATGCAACTGATGATGTCGAGCCGCTGAACCGAAGTCCCACAAAATAGGATCGTCATTCTGGGGTAGCAGTGTGAATCGATTTGCCTTGTCTTGCGCCCATGTGCCGATGTGCGTTGCGGTGAGGTAGCGCACGTTGTTCATATCGAAGCACAGCAGGGCACCCATCTCCGATTTCCCCAGCAGGGCTTTCGCGCGTTCGAGACGCTCGCGGCGCAGCCGGTCGAAGTCAATCCGCTGCTCCCAATCAACGGCCATCGTTCCGTGCGTCGGTAAGGCCATCGCGACTCCTTTTGGCGACTGTCAGTTTCGATTGCAAAGTGACTTCGCCGCTTCAAAAACAGAATTCTCGGTCGGAACCGTCATGTCTTCAAGTGGCGGGGAGAAGGGTATCGGGACATGCATTGCGCCCATCCGCCGCACGGGAGCGTCCAGATCGTAAAATGCACCCACGCTGATTACTGACGCGATCTCCGCCGTTATTCCGTAGCGCTCGTAACCTTCGTCGAGCACAATCGCGCGCGAAGTCTTCTTCACCGATGCGATCAGAGTTTTCTCATCCAGCGGCCACGTCGTTCGCGGATCAATGACTTCAGCGCTGATGCCTGCTCCCTCGAGCATCGTCGCCGCTCCCAACGCAACCTGCACCATGCTGCTGGTCGCGACCAGCGTGATATCGGATCCTTCTCGTTTCACGTCGGCGACACCAAGCGGGATGGTATATTCCTCGGCTGGAACCGGCCCCTTTAGCTTGTACATCATCTTGTCTTCAAAGAAGACCACCGGATTCTCATCACGAATCGCTGCCTTCAACAACCCCTTCGCGTCATACGGCGTGGAGGGAAGTACCACCTTGAGTCCCGGCACGTGGCTGAACCATGCGTGCAGTGACTGCGAGTGTTGGGCAGCAGACCGTCGCGTGGCGCCCAAAGTCGTCCGCATCACCATCGGGACCTTCCATTTCCCGCCCGACATATAGTGAACCTTGGCCGCCTGGTTCACCATCTGGTCCATGGTTAATGTAATGAAATCACCGAACATGATGTCGACGATGGGACGGAGTCCCGTCATCGCTGCGCCCACCGCGAGTCCAGTGAACCCCGCCTCGGAGATAGGCGTGTCAAGAACACGCTCTTTACCGAATTCCTCTACCAGCCCGGAAAGCACTTTGAAGGGTGTACCGGCTTCTGCGACGTCCTCGCCCATGATGCAGACGTTCGGATCGCGGCGCATCTCTTCGCTCAGCGCTTCACGAACCGCTTGCGCAAACGTCAGCTCTCGTTCGTTAACCTCAGGCGTAGACATGCTCTTCCACTTGATTGGGGTTTGGATACGGCGCCTTCACCGCGAATTCCGCCGCGCGATCCATCTCGGCGATCAGTTCTTTCTCGATTTGTTCGAGTTGAGTCTTCTGGGCAACGTTGTTCGCCGTCATCCAGGCGACCAGATTCTGAATTGGATCCCGTTCCGCTTTCCAGCTCTGCTCTTCG
>Ga0126381_100000768_pt1 | contig 35005 bp, 32 predicted proteins | sample PanSoiMetPlot_28_FD_96465 | JGI IMG/M metagenome (GOLD analysis project Ga0126381, IMG submission 96465) | Tropical forest soil microbial communities from Panama - MetaG Plot_28 | ecosystem: Environmental > Terrestrial > Soil > Tropical forest > Bulk soil | place: Panama | collected 2016-02-17 | reverse complement strand
GTCGGCTGGTTCTGCGCGCCGTCGACGGAAACCGCCACCACTGTCGGCCCAGGTGAGATGTTCAGCCCCTGGAAGTACGTGTCGAGATCCGACTGGTTGTAGCCGCCGCCGAGCTCGATGATGCCAATCGTCTGCCCGCTTCCGTTCAGGTTTGCCGGGAAACTGTAAGCTTGCGCGATCTGTAACGTACTGTAGGACACCGACGCGGCGGCCGCTTGCGGCTGCACGTGGCCCTTCACCCGAAAGTGCGGCTTCGCCTGCGGACGATTGTCCAGCCCGTGCACGCCAACCACAATTCCCGATAGCTCTTGCGGTACAGACACCGCGCCCGTGCGTCCGCGATAAGAGCCACCCGCATCCTCATATCTCGCCAGCTCCACCTGGAAGGCCCTTGCGAAGCCGGAGGCCTTGCCGGTGAGCGTCACCGTTCTTGCGCTCAGGTCAGTGCGCGCCACCGCCAAGCCGAAGTGACCGGCGAATGCCTGCACCTTATGAACATCTGCTGGATCTGCACCATACTGCTGTTCGAACTCCGCCCGCGACAGGCGTTCACCGCGCGCAACCAGTTGCTCCAGCGAGGCCGGCTTCTTGCCTGACTTTCTCGGCCGCAGGGCCACCGTCACGTGCATCACCTCATTCGGATCGGCCGCCCCGGTCTGCGTTGCGCCTTCCACCGGCTTGCGCTCACTGCCTTTGACTTTGACGTACTTATCGAATGCCATAACTGCTCCTCGGTGACGAGTGGCTCTTCATGTTAACCCAGCGCGAGCGCGACCGACTCTCGCCGGAACAAAAGCACGAACCTGGAGATTGAATCCTCTCGCCAGAATAGCGTGAACCAGAAAATTCTCACGGCCACGCTCTTTTGCTTCCACTGGACGGCAAACAGCGCCTGATATATCTTGTCCGTGCGCTGCTGTCGGGCATCTTGCAGCATTCCATCCAAAGGGAGCCGTGGTTCATGTACAAACGCCTGTTCGCCATCGCAGTCCTCAGCCTTCTCTTCACAACCTTGGCCGTCGCGCAGAAGACCGATATCGATTGGGACCGCACCGCCAACTTCGCCAACCTCCACACCTATAGCTGGGAAACCAGTCCGCATCCGGCGAAGGGCTTCTGGAACGACCGCATCATCGCCGCCGTTGACAAGGAGCTGCAGGCGAAAGGCTTGACCAAGGTCGATTCCAATCCCGATATGTGGGCCGTCTACAGCAACAGCATCAAGGACCAGAAGCAAGTGGTCGGCACGGGTTACGGATTCGGCCCGGGCTGGTATTGGGGCGGCTGGGGTCCGGACCAGGTCACCTACAACACCTACGTCACCAAGATGGGAACGCTCGTCGTGGAACTGGCCGACGCCAAGAACAAGCAGCTGCTATGGCGCGGCTCGGCAACCGATACCATCTCCGACAACAGCAATAAGAACATCAACAACCTGAACAAGGCGGTGTCGAAGCTCTTCCAGAACTTCCCACCGAAGGAAAAGAAGTAGGCGGGGGCACTCGGGGTTAACCGGCATTGTAGATTGGGCCGCGGGGCGGCGCCTGCTCCCGCCGCTGCCGCTTGGAGGACCTCATGACGATTCGTAAATCTTTCCTGGCGATCACCGCGTTCGCCATACTGTTCTCTGCAGGCGCCCAGGCGCAATGGGTGATGGTCGCCCGCGCCGTCTCGGGACGCATCCAGCAAATGAGTAACAAGTCTTCAAACGGCGCAGGGTACGACGTCGCCACCGTCGTTCTCATGGCGAACGCCGACAAAGTCTACGAAACGGCGCTGAGTTCGCTGAAGGCAAACCATCCCGAGGTCACGATTAACAGCACCGACGCCAAGAAGCGCGAAATCAAATTCTCCAAAGGCCCGCAGATCGCGAGCCTGCAAGCCACGCCGCTGGGCGATAAACTCACGCAACTGGTCGTCGCCTCGAACCTCACAGGCATGCAGCCTGACGCGACTTCGGTCGTGGTCGAAGGCGTCATGCGCGTCTGCAAGCAGATGAACGTCGTCTGTACGCAGGAGAATCAGTAGCAAGAAGTAATTAGTTATTAGTAATAGCAGCAGCTACGCGCGTAGCGCCGATCTGGTGGCATCGCCCGGCGCGACTCATCAAGGAGCGTGCCAGCCTTCAACCGGCAACCGAAAAGCGCCGTGGCGAGAACGCGGCGATGTCGATTTCCGGCGCGCGTCCCGTCAGCAACTGCGTCATGAGCAACGCTGTCACCGGCGCCAACATAATCCCATCGCGATAATGGCCCGTCGCTGCGAAGTATCCCGGCAACGACGTCGCTCCCATGATCGGCAAGCCATCCGGCGATCCCGGCCGCAATCCCGCCCACGCATCATGAATGCGCATGCATTTGATCTGCGGCACAATGTCGCTCGCGGCCCGATGCAGCCGTTGCACCACGTCTGAATCCACCCGCTTGTCGAAGCCGTTTTCCTCGTTCGTTGCCCCAAGAATGAGCCGTCCATCGCTGCGCGGCACAATGTACACCTCGGGCGCGCGCACAACGTGCCGGATCACCGGTCCGGAGGTGTGCGAACCCGCTTGCGGCACTACGCAAACCATCTGTCCCTTCACCGGCCTCGTGGGCAATCCGAAGGGCTTGATCTGCGACGCCCACGCTCCTGCGCAATTCACTACCGCTGTGGACGCGTAGAAGGACTTCGCGGTTCGCACCCCCGCCGCATGCCCTGCCAGCAGCGCGACTTCCGTTACTGCCGAGCCCGTAACGAAGTCTACGCCAAGCGTTCGCGCAGCCTTCTCCAGCGCGCGTCCCAGCTTCGGTGGATCGACACTGCACTCCGGCAGCAGAAACACCCGCCCGCGCCGCGCAATCAGCGGCTCCACGCGTACCAACTCCGCCTGATCGAGCGGGACGATGCCGTCGCACAAGGGCACCTCATCGTCGCCGAGGAATGCGATCGTGCCCTCGGCGCGCAAGTCAGGCGACTCGAATGCCTCCGCCCGCAGCTCATTGACGAACTCGGGATACAGCCGCGCGCTTCCCGCGATCAGCTCCGCCAGCTCAGGACGATTCCCTGGATCGCAGTGCGCGATCATCCCAGCGGCCGCTCCCGTCGCCTCGCGCGCCGGCTCGCCCTTCTCCACCACCAGCACGCTGGCACCGCTCTTCCGCAATTGCCACGCCAGCGACAGCCCGATCACACCTCCGCCAATGATCACTACATCCCAGGTCTTCACATTTTCGATTGTAGTGGAGGACCGCGAACTCAGATGTGATCGGCAGACACACTTGGGCACGCGCCGAAGCGCCTGTCCAATTGCTGAGCGCTGATTGCTGACCGCGGATTACTGCTCACGGTGAGTACTGCCAGATCATGCCGTCTGTCCTGCCCAGTGTTCCAAATCCACATGTGTCGGTAGTGCCGTAGAGCTTGCCATTTGCATCTGACGTCAGGCTACGAAAAATATCAGCTTTGCCGGACACCAGAGTTGCACGCGCACCGACCGCAAGCACCCTGCCGCAAATGAACTCATAGCAGCCGGATGGATCGCAACTGGCATCGGCGCCTCCTTCCGCCGCATAGAGGTTCCCTGTCGCATCCAGCGCACGGCCGTAGGCGGAACGGTGGTCTGCGCCTGCACCGGTTGCTCCATAATGAACAGAAATAGCAGCAGGAAGATGAGCACCAGGAGCGCGATCATGAGCGTCAGGCTCGCGTTCACCGGGTTCCGGCAGATGGCAAAGAGTTCGTGATGAGTGTGTCCTTTGCTGCGCATGGTCGTGCCCTCCTCGCGAGGTTAAAGAAACGGGCCTGTGAACAGAACCTGCGCAGCGGGGCAAATGGGAGACGTGCACCTTCGAGGGGGGCTACTTTTCTCGCCCTATGGGCGGGCCGATCGGGTCGGAAAAAGGCCGCGAATCTTCTCCCATGACACCCGCCAGAATTTCACAGCTTGCGGTGAACATTTGTCTGTGATTTGCATCGCACAGGCCTGTGACTCGCCGGGCTCGCGGCTGACCTGTCTCAAGCATCGGCTCCAGCTCGCGTCCGCCTTTTGAACGCTAACCTGGCGCGGCATACCTCCCATACCTTCACACCTCTGTATGTGATTTACATCACAGCCTTGTTAGTACCCCCGTCACAGCCCCACCCCGCCGCTCCGCCTATCGTGGACATTACTGGCAGTTGGCTGCATAGAGGACCGTGCCGCGTGCCGGTCCCTGGGGGATTAAAGACGTGAAAACAATTGAATATTCTGCTTCTCCGGCCGCCACCCTTCATACGGATTCATCGGCGGCCGGCGAAGCCTCGCGCAGCGAAAGCGCTGGAGGAACGATGCCAAGAATCAAAGTAACCCTGGACGGCAACGAAGCCGTTGCATACGTGGCCTACCACGTCAGCGAGATTGCCGCCATCTATCCCATCACTCCCTCCTCGCCGATGGGCGAGTCGTCCGACGCGTGGTCGGCGCTGGGCGACAAGAACATCTGGGGCTCCGTGCCCAAAGTTATCGAGATGCAGAGCGAAGCCGGCGCCGCCGGCGCTTTGCACGGTTCGATCCAGGCGGGCGCCCTCAGCACGACCTTCACCTCGTCGCAAGGGCTGCTGCTGATGATCCCCAACATGTACAAGATTGCCGGCGAGCTGACCCCCACGGTCATTCATGTTGCCGCACGCGCGGTCGCGGCCCAGGCGCTGTCGATCTTCGGCGACCACCAGGACGCCATGGCCGTGCGTCCCACCGGCTTTGCCTTGCTGTCGTCCAACTCGGTGCAGGAGGCAATGGACCTGGCGCTGATTGCGCATGCAGCGACATTGGAGTCGCGCATCCCCTTCCTGCATTTCTTCGACGGCTTCCGCACCTCGCACGAAGTCTCCAAGATCGAGCAGCTCTCGCTCGAGGACATGCGCGCGCTTATCGACGATGATCTTGTCCGCGCGCATCGCGAGCGCGCCCTCTCCCCCGATCATCCCGTGCTGCGGGGCTCGGCGCAGAATCCTGACGTCTACTTCCAGGGCCGCGAGTCGGTGAATCCTTTTTACCTGGCCTGCCCGACCATCGTGCAGGACGTGATGGATAAGTTCTTCATGATTGTCGGCCGCGAGTACAAGCTCTTTCAGTATGAGGGCGCGCCCGATGCGGAGAGCGTCATCATTGTTATGGGCTCCGGCGCCGAGGCGGTCCACGAAACGGTCGATTATCTCGTCGCGCAGGGCAAGAAGGTCGGCATGCTGAAGGTCCGCCTGATGCGGCCGTTCTCCCTCGAGCACTTCCTCGGAGTGCTGCCGAAGACGGTGAAGAACCTCGCGGTCCTCGATCGCACGAAAGAACCGGGCGCCGTCGGCGAGCCGCTCTACCAGGACGTCATCACCGCACTGACTGAAGGCTTCACCGCCGGCAAAGCGCCGATGGCCGCGTTCCCCAAGGTCGTCGGCGGCCGCTACGGCCTGTCGTCGAAAGAGTTCACGCCGGCGATGGTCAACCGCATCTTCGAGGAGCTGACCAAGCCGGCTCCGCAGAACCACTTCACCATCGGCATCAACGACGATGTCACCCATACCAGCCTGAACTACGACGCGACATTCTCCACGGAACCAGAGGGAACGGTACGCGCGATGTTCTTTGGCCTGGGGGCTGACGGAACCGTGGGCGCGAACAAGAACACGATCAAGATCATCGGCGAAGAAACCGACCTGAACGTCCAGGGCTACTTCGTATACGACTCGAAGAAATCGGGCGCGGTCACGACCTCGCACCTGCGCTTCAGCAAGACACCGATTCGCTCGACCTACCTCATCTCGCGCGCCAACTTCGTCGCGTGCCACCAGTTCAGCTTCATGGAGCGCCTCGACGTGCTGAAGGCCGCTGATCCCAGCGCGGTCTTCCTCCTCAACAGCCCCTTCGGGCCGGACGAGGTCTGGGACAACCTGCCGCGCACCGCGCAGGAAACGATCATTAAAAAGAAGCTGCGCTTCTACGTGATCGACGCGGTTGACGTGGCGCGTAAGGCCGGCATGGGCGGACGCATCAACACCGTGATGCAGACCTGCTTCTTCGCCATCAGCGGCGTGCTTCCGCGCGAGGAAGCCATCGCCGCCATCAAGCACTCCATCGAGAAGACCTACGGCAAGCGCGGCGAGTCGGTCGTGCGCAAGAACTTCGCAGCGGTGGACGCCTCGCTCGAGAACCTGCATCAGGTGACGGTACCGGAGACGATCACTTCGCGCTTTGACATCCGTCCCGCAGTTGCGGCCAGCGCTCCCGAGTTCGTGCGCAGTGTGGAAGCGCTGATGATGATCGGCGAGGGAGACCAGATTCCCGTCAGCGCCATGCCGATCGACGGTACCTTCCCCACGGCCACGACCCAGTGGGAGAAGCGCAATATCGCGCTCGAAATTCCCGTCTGGGATGAACAACTCTGCATTCAGTGCGGCAAGTGCGTCATGGTTTGCCCGCACGCCGTGATCCGCGCCAAGGTCTACGATCCCAGCTTCAATCATGCGCCGGAGGGCTTCCAGACCGCCGTCCCCAAGTGGCGCGAATTCAGCGAGTTAAAGTACACCTTGCAAGTAGCCCCTGAAGACTGCACCGGTTGCGGCCTGTGCGTCGCGGTCTGTCCCGCCAAGAGCAAGAGTGAAGCCAAGCACCGCGCCATCAACATGCAGCCACAAGCGCCGCTGCGCGAGAAGTACAACGAGTACTGGAACTACTTCCAGTCGATTCCCGACATCTCGCGCGAGAAGCTTTCGCACGGCCAGGTCAAGGATGCGCAACTTCTGGAGCCGCTCTTCGAGTTCTCCGGTGCCTGCGCGGGCTGCGGCGAGACGCCTTACATCTCGACGATGACCCGCCTCTTCGGCGATCGGGCGCTCATCGCCAACGCGACTGGCTGCTCCTCGATCTACGGCGGCAACCTGCCGACCACTCCCTACACCGTGAATGCGGAAGGCCGCGGGCCGGCGTGGTCGAATTCGCTCTTCGAAGACAACGCCGAATTCGGCATGGGCATGCGCCTGGCGATTGACAAGCAGAGCCAGTATGCGAAGGAACTGGTCGAGCGGCTGGCGTCGAAGATTGGCGACGATCTGGCAGTCGCGATCCTCAGCGCCGATCAGTCGAACGAGGAAGGCATCTTCGCCCAGCGCGAGCGGGTGAAGATCCTGAAAGATAAGCTGGCGGGCGACAAGTCACCGGCTGCAAGCGATCTGCTCGCGGTTGCCGACGAGCTCGTTCGCAAGAGCGTGTGGATCATCGGCGGCGATGGCTGGGGCTACGACATCGGCTACGGCGGCCTCGATCACGTGCTGGCTTCGACCGCAAACGTCAACATCCTGCTGCTCGACACCGAGGTCTACTCCAACACCGGAGGGCAGATGTCGAAGGCCACGCCGATCGGCGCGGTGGCAAAGTTCGCCGCCGGCGGCAAGCACACACCGAAGAAGGACATCGCGATGATGGCCATCAACTACGGCCGCGCGTACGTCGCGCACGTTGCGATGGGCGGCAACGATGGCCAGACGATGAAGGCCTTCCAGGAAGCCGACGCGTATGACGGCCCGTCGCTCATCATCGCCTACAGCCACTGCATCGCGCACGGCTACGACCTGGTGCACGGCATCGACCAGCAGAAGGCCGCGGTGAACTCCGGGCACTGGCCGCTGTTCCGCTACAACCCGGCGCTGGCGAAGGAAGGCAAGAACCCGTTCGTGCTCGATTCGCGCGCGCCCAGCATTCCGCTGGAGCAGTACATCTACAACGAAACGCGCTACACCATGCTGGTGAACAGCAATCCTGACGAGGCGAAGAAGCTGCTCAATGCTGCGCAGGAAAACGTCAACGACCGCTGGGCGCTGTATCAGCACATGGCGGCCATGAGCTTTGAGAAGAAATAAGTAGCGACGCCGCGGACCAGAAGTCCGCTACCTGTGGGAGGGAACATCATGATCGACCTGTCAACCAACTATCTCGGACTGAAGCTGCGTAACCCGGTCGTGGTATCGGCCTCCCCGCTGACGGAGAAGCTGGAGAACTTCCCCCGTCTGGAAGACGCCGGCGCCTCCGCCATCGTGATGTACTCGCTTATGGAAGAGCAGATCGAGGCCGAGAGCGAGAACATCGACAATGCCCTCGAGTACGGCGCCAACAGCTACGCCGAATCCACCTCCTACTTCCCTGACATGCAGAAGTACCACGTCGGTCCCGACCGCTACCTCGAGCTGCTGCACAAAGGCAAGAACTCGGTCAGCATCCCCGTCATTGGGAGCCTCAATGGCCGTTCCCCTGGAGGCTGGGTTCGCTATGCCGAACTGATGGAGCAGGCCGGCGCCGACGCTCTTGAGCTGAACATCTTCGACATCCCTACCGACCCATCGCTCGCCGCCGAAGATCTCGAGACGCGTTACTGCAACCTGGTCCGCGCCATTCGCAAGAGCATTCGCATTCCCATCGCGGTGAAACTCGGGCCATACTTCACCTCATTCGCAAGCTTCGCCAAAAAGCTCGCCGACGCCGGCGCCGATGGCGTCGTCATCTTCAACCGCTTCTATCAGCCCGACTTCGACCTGGAAGAAATGGAAGTCACCCCCAACCTGGTCCTCAGCAGCCCGCACGAGTTGCGCCTCCGGCTCCATTGGGCAGCAATTCTCTATCACCAGGTCGAAACCTACATCGCTGTCACCGGCGGCGTGCACGACTCGACCGATGTCCTGAAGTGCATGATGGCCGGCGCGCATGTGGCGATGATGACCTCGGCGCTGCTGAAGTACGGTATCGAGCACATCGGCGTCGTCCTTGCCGGCATGGAGCGCTGGATGGAAGAGCACGAGTACGTCTCCATCCGCCAGATGCGCGGCAGCATGAGCCTGGTCAACATCGAGAACCCGACAGCCTTCCTGCGCGGCAATTACCTGAAGATGCTGAGTTCGTACACCTGGCGCGAGCCAGGCACGGCGCTGACGACGTTCTAGACCGCGCAGAGCACCGCTTCAGCGCTGCAGACAACATGGCCATTCTCAGCTTCAGCCGCTGAAGGATATCGCCACCTCAGCGGCTGAAGTTGTTTGTTCAATAAATGCTCTCATGCATGCCTGGAGGCGCGCTCTACCCTTTCTGAGCGCACGAATTCCCTTGCCAAATTCCTAAGCTGTACTACTATTCTTCACCAGACTCTGGGGCGTGGCCCGGCGTTCCGCTGAAGCTACGGTTTCTTCACTTCCAAAAAACAAGCATTTTCCTGACGAGGCGAGTGAACATGAATCTTTTTGCGATTCCCTTTTCTACCCTGCCGTCAACTCTCAGTTTAGGTATTTGTGCCGCAACTGCCGCGGTATCTGCCTGGCTCTTCTGCCGCCGTCCGAGCGCACGTCTTCTCCTTGCCGGCTGCAGCGCTCTGGCAATTCTCTTTCTAGCGCTACCTGCCGCCCACGCCACCGACGTGATGATCATCAACGGTAACGGCTGCCAGGTAACGGAGGAAGACGCGGTTGGGCCACTACTCCATCACGATCTTTATCTGCGAATTGACTATCCCAATACGCATTGGCGCTTTGGGCTGCGCAATATGGGCCTCAAGGGCACGCAAGTCCTCGATGTGACCATCCAGGGCGCGCAGTATACGTCACCTCAATACATCATCAAGCGCGCCGGCATGGCGGAGATGTTCGTTCCTTACGACGACCGCAGCGAAACCTATTACGACATGTCCTTCGGCTACGACCGCATGGACCAGATGGATGCTGCGGACCTGGCTTCGCAGAATTCGGCGCTGGTGTTTTTCCGGAGCCAGTACAACGGCACGCTGCTCTACGTCCGCGACACCGTTCCCAAACTCGGAGTGGAGTGCCGCGACGAAGGAATTGCGTGGCTGTGTAAGGAAGGCGGCAACCGCACACGGCGGCGGGCCCAGGAGGTGGTGATCACTTCGGTGTTCGATGCCTTCAACTACGATTACATTATCGAGTACACCTTCCATGAGGACGGCCGCATTACTTTCCGCAGCGGCGCTACCGGGTTCAACCTGCCCGGCGCGACCTCCAAGCCCCACGTTCACAACGGACTTTGGCGGGTGAGTACCAAGCTCTTAGGGCGTGATGATAATCAGGCCTTGCAATTCCAGCACGTGGAAGACTCCAACGGATTCATCGCCACCGATAGTTATGTGCCGATACCCAACGAAGAAACTACGGACTGGAACCAGGCGCAGTTCAGCAGTGTAACCGTGCAGAGCGACACGCAGACCAACGACTACGGACACTTCATCGGCTACCAGTTCTATCCCTTCAATCGATGGGGCCAGGGCCACTTCCAGGAGACGTTCACGCAGCACGACCAGGACCTCACCAACAATAACCCCGGCGAAGATGGCACCGGAACCGGGTCCAACAACTGGCTCTACACCTGGTACAACCCCAACAATTATCTGCTGTCGTACCTGAACGGGGAGCCGCTGGGAGGAACAGGGGACGGCATCGTGTTGTGGTATTTCGGATCGACGCACCATGAGCCGACCGATGCCGACAACCAGATGGGCAATGGCAGCCGCACCGGTATCACTCTGGTCCACTGGCTCGGCTTTGAGATGGTGCCGCACAACTTCTTCGACTACAACCCGCTCGGCGGCCCGGCGCGATGCGGCAACAGCTACGATCAAAATGATGCGAACTTGTTAATGTTCCATCAACACCTGCAGTGAAGCGCAACCAGCGTAGTGGTGATGAGGGCCGGCAATGCTGCCGGCCCTTTTTCCCGTGATGCATCATGCTAAGCTGTAGCGATGGGGTTATATCTCGTTACCGGCGCGGCGGGATTCATCGGCTCGGCCCTGGTTCGCGCCTTGCTCGAACGCGGCGAGCAGGTCCGCGCCTTCGATAATTTCGAAACCGGGCGCCGCGAGAACGTTGGGGAAGTCGTAGCCAGGATCGACCTGCGCGAAGCTGATCTGCTGGACTTCGCCGCGGTTCAGTCCGCCTGCCAGGGTGTGGACTACGTCCTGCACCAGGCGGCAATTCCCTCGGTGCCAAAGTCGATCATCGATCCCGCCCGCAGCGATCGTGTCAATGTTGAAGGCACACTCAACATCTTGATGGCGGCGCGCGATGCCGGCGTGAAGAGAGTGGTCTATGCGGCGTCGTCATCTGCCTATGGCGACACTCCCACATTACCCAAGCGCGAAGACATGACGCCACTCCCGCTTTCACCCTACGCCGTTTCCAAACTGACCGGCGAGATGTATATGAAGGTCTTCTACGGCGTTTACGGACTGCCGACCGTCAGCCTGCGCTACTTCAACATCTTCGGACCGCGGCAGGATCCCAGCTCGCAATATTCGGCGGTGCTGGCCAAGTTCATCACGCTGATGCTGCGGGGCGAGCGCCCGACGATCTACGGCGACGGCGAACAGTCGCGCGATTTTAATTACATTGACAATGCAGTCGCGGCGAACTTGCTGGCGACAACTGCTCCCGAAGCCGAGGTTGCAGGCGAGACCTTCAACATCGCCACCGGACATCGCTTCAACCTGAACCAGACGGTCGAGTTGCTCCGGCCCCTGACAGGCTACACGGGCGAGATCGAGTACGCGCCTGAACGAAAAGGCGACATCAAGCATTCTCTGGCGGATATCTCGCGCGCTCAGGACAAATTGAAGTATCGGCCGCTGGTCGATTTTAAGGAAGGATTGCGCCGAACGGTGGATTGGTACCGCGCGAGCAAGGCCGCGACGCAGCGAGAACTGGCTGCGAGTCACTAAGGGCTCTACAGGTAAGGGTGGAGCACGCCTTCATGCGTGCATAAGTACTGTGCAATGGCAGCGGCATCAGCCACCATACTGCACGGCTGAAGCGGTGCTCCACCAGTCATGTGCGGGACCACTGATGTAACGCGAACCGCAGGCCCTCCGTTCGGGCTGAAGCCCTCGGTCGGGATGACATCCAAACTCTTAAACGCGTACCCTAGCTTTAGGGCAGAGACTCAACCTTGGAAAGGACTTTCATGCCTCGTCAACCCGGTCTTTATGCCAACTTTAATACCACCGAAGGAAACATCGTCTGCCGCCTCTTTGAGCAGGACGCCCCCGTCACGGTAAAGAATTTCACCGAGCTCGCCGAAGGCTCGCGCGAGTGGACCCATCCGCAAACTCGCGCGAAGAGCAAAACTCCGCTCTACAACGGAACCATTTTCCATCGCGTGATACCCGACTTTATGGTTCAGGGTGGCGACCCGACCGGCACCGGCATGGGCGGCCCCGGTTATCAGTTCCAGGACGAGACCAAAGGCTCGCCGCACAAGTTCGACAAGCCCGGCAAGCTGGCCATGGCCAACTCCGGCCCAAATACCAACGGCTCGCAGTTCTTCATCACGGTAGTTGCGACGCCGTGGCTGACCGGCAATCACACCATCTTCGGCGAGGTGGTTGAAGGCCAGGATATCGCCGACAAGATCACCAAAGTCCCGCGCAACCGCCAGGACAAGCCCAACAAGGATGTGGTGCTGAATTCGGTGACCATCGAGAGGGTGTAAGAGCTATGCGGCGATTCTCGACAGCAGATCGGCGGGATGAACCGGCTTGGCCAGAACTTCAAAGTCATAACCCTGGCGCCGGGCATCTTCAAGGAGATCAGCGCTAGCGGCCATCCCCGAGAACAGCAAAACCTTACAGTTCGGATAACGCTCCCGGATGCGGATCGCGAGGTCGATCCCGCTGATGCCGGGCATGACAACATCACTGATGATTAAGTCGGGGGCCTTGTTGTTGCAGGCCGACCAGGCGCTCTCCCCGTCGTAGAGAGCCGTCGCCTCATACCCGGACCGGCGCAAGATTGCGGTCAGGGTATCCGCAATACATTGCTCATCGTCTACGACGAAAAAGCGCTTTGGCCTTTTGCTCTCCAACATAGATGCTACTGGGACGGTGCCTCCAGACTGGCGTTGTCCGCTAGCCCCCGGCCTGTCGTCCTGCATGGCGCGACGAGAATGCGCCCCCTTGGGGCGTTCTTCTCTTTGGTGCACCGCGTAGGGCCCCTCTTTGTCAATCAGCCTTTCGACGTTGTTGCCCATCGCTTCTAGTGCTGGTTTGTTAATGACCTCTGCCAGCTGTGCAGTCTGGAAGCGTAATCGTGGGTCTTTCATTTTCACCTTCCGACGCTACACCTGGGGAATCGATACGGGGACTTTTTCTTTGGACATCGCTTTACGGGGGGGTTGGCGCAGAACAGCTTACAAGCTGGTCACAGGCCGGATAAGGATTGTTGTCATTTATTTATCTTGACGAACTTGTTAGTTGCAGGTTATTGTTTGTTTAGTTTAACGTTAGTGATACGTTAGTGGGATTTGGGGAGGGTCCGATGCCTGGCCGCAAGCCGTCTTCACTTCGCAAGTTCAAGACCGCCGAGCGCTCCGAGGTACCCGTAGGCCGCAAAGGCAAGCACCACGAGATCGTAAACGACATTCTGAAGGACCTGGAGAAACTAGATTCCGGGTTGTGCCTGAAGATTCCGCTGTCGGAATTGCCTGACGGCAAAGCCAACATTCGTTCTGCGCTCAACCGCGCGACACGCACACAGCACAAATCGGTAGCGACAGCGACGGATGATGTGTTCCTGTACGTCTGGAACACCTAGTCGTAACGGCGCCCTGGCGGGGAGCCCTTGGGGAAGGATCGATGATGCCGGTATTTCTCTCGGCGTGGAGCAGACCGCCTTACCTTATCCGGCAATCTGGTTCCCCGTATCCAGCACAAACACCCGGTTGGGGTTTCCCGGCTCGATCTTGTTCTTTTTCGAAGCACGCTTTGACGCGCCGCCGCAGCTCGCGGCGCACCGCGTCTTGCGTTCCCGGCCTGGTTTTCACCAGCATCAGGTAGTCGATCTCGTTGCCGCCCACCTTCTCGATGCCGGGGACCTCCGGCCTGGCAACGATCATCTCCGAATAGGCCGGATCGCTCGCCAGTTCCCCACCTATTTCCTGTAGCAGCTTGATCACCTTATCGCTATCCGTGTTATAAGCGAGGGAAACTAACAGTGACAGCTGCGTCCAGTCGCGCGTCAGGTTGCTGACCACCGCGATCTGGCTGCTGGGGACGCTATGCAGGGTTCCGTCGGCATCGCGCAGCACCGTGCGCCGCAGCGTCATCGACTCGACCTTCCCCTGCACCCCGGCAATCTTAATGATGTCGCCGATGTCGTACTGGTTTTCAACGAGGATGAAGAAGCCGTTGATGAAGTCCTTCACCAGGGTCTGCGCACCAAAGCCGATGGCCACGCCCGCAATGCCTGCGCTGGCAAGGAGCGGGCCCATGTTGATGCCGAGCAGCGGCAGGATCTGCAACGCCGCGACAAACATGATGACGAAGACGCCGACGCTATAGATCACGCTCGACAGCGTGCGCAACTGCTGTGCGCGCAGCGCCGACGGCAATCCCTGGCTGCCGCTGAGGTCGCTCAGGTGTCGTGAGGCGACCTTCAGCAGACGCGTCAAGATAAAAGCGATAATCAGGACGCCGATGATCCTCGGCACCTGGTGGCGGACGAAGTCGAAGGTGTCGTCGCTCCAGCTGTTCAACATCTGGATGACGCGCTGCGGCTCGACAGCAAACGCCAATAATCGATTTGGCGCGAATGGCATTGTGGCGGATTATAGCAAGCGCGCTGCGAATCGTAGCTTGGCGGGTATCGGTCGCCATTGCGCAGCGCGCGTTTCGATGAGCAAAATAGATTACGGTAACCCTATGAGAGATCAAAGACAGAGCTTCAGCCGGTGGAGCACTCTTCTGGCGCTACTTCTCTTCCTCGCACCTGGTGCTATAAGTCAGGTCCGGAACCAAACACCACTCGATCACAACGTAGCCGCAACCAATTCGGACGACACAGGACTAACGCCCGGGCAGAAACAGGATCTCCAGAACAAATTCAATCTTCAGCGGCAGGAGGAGATCAAGAAGGACACCGACAAACTGCTACAGCTCGCCACCGAGTTGAAGCAGTCGGTTGACAAGAGCAGCCAGAACACGCTTTCGCTGGACGTGATCAAGAAGGCCGAGCAGATCGAGAAGCTGGCGAAAACGGTCAAGGACAAGATGAAGGGACCCTGAAGCGCCTGTGGACTATGGCGGTATGCTCGCTCGTCAGGCTGACGATGCGGTCCGCTATGCGCTGGCCGGCGCCAGCCTCCCAAGGCAGCAGGAATTCTGCCGGGAACGTTTTTCCCGGCGCGAACGTAACGGGACTGGGAGCAGCCAATGACAGGGATGACGATTTGCGGATACATATGGGCGACCTTCTTGGTGGTCTGGTTGATTTTGGCCATCAAGACGAAGCCTGTTCAGCATCGCGAAACCGTCTCCTCACGCCTTTCCTATACCATCGTCACCTTCGCCGCCTTTTACCTGGTCTTTGCCGGGGAGGTCAGGGCGCCCTGGCTGCGCCTGCATATACTCCCCGCGAACGCTATCGTCGAGGCGCTGGGCGTTGTCCTCACCGCGGCGGGAATCGCCCTCGCCTTCTGGGCCCGCGCCTTCCTGGGAGGAAACTGGAGCGGCACGGTAACGGTCAAGGTAGGTCACCAACTGGTGCGCACCGGTCCGTATCGGTGGGTACGCCATCCCATCTACTCGGGATTGATTCTCGCGCTCATCGGTACCGCGATCGAACGCAGGCAGGTGCGCGGCGCGATTGCTGTCATTCTTCTCTACATCGGGTTTAAGATTAAGAGCAGAATTGAGGAGCGTACGATGACCAATACCTTTGGCGCCGAATACGCTGACTACAGCCGCACCACGGGAGCCATCGTACCGAAGCTTCCCTTCTAATCCTGCTTCCACGCGCCGGAAGATATCTCCGGTTCTGTGCTAGACTCGCAGCGCTCGTCCAATCCACACAGTCAAAAGGACATCCCTCCAGATGGTGCGAAAGTTTTCCGCCTGCTTTGTTTTTGCGTTGAGCGTCGCTGTTTTACCCTGTCCCGCTCAGAGCTCCGGGCAGGCCGCGCTGCAAAGCTATTTTGTCGGCAAGCAGGTCACCTTGCAGATCGACATGCCGGGCACACAGCAAGGCCTTGACCTGCGTCTCGACCGCGACGATCCGATGGACTGGAAGCAATACTCGAACCGGCTGAAGCAGTTCGGGCCCGCGATCCGCACCGGCGACCGCGCTACCGTAACGACCATCGTGGTGAAGAAGAACCTCATCGAATTTCAACTCGACGGCGGGGGCTTCGGAACCTTCTGGGACGACAGCGACACCACCGTCACTCCTTACCACGTCGACAAGAGCAGCTATGAGAAGCAACTGGAGCGCGACATCAACAACACGACCGATCCGCAGAGAAGGCGCGATCTTCAGCGTGAGCTGAACCATGTGCGCAATCAGCGCGAGCGGGAGCAGCGCGCCGACGATCGCGCCGCATCGATCGCCAGCCAGATGAAGGCGCAGCAAGTCGCCGACAAGCGCCTGCGCGGCGGCTCGCGTTTCAATCTGCGCTGGAGCGGACCGATTCCGCAGGACCAGCTCGCGCCCCAAGCGGTGATGAAGCTGCTCGATGCCTATGTCGATTTCGGCGACTTGCAGCAGCAGAAGGCAATCCTGAAGCCGGCCGCACAGAACACGACTGCGGCATCGAATGCACCGGCCAAGGCCAGGGATTCCTCGCCCATCACTCAGCTGAAACGCGGCATGCAAATCGGCGAGATCAGCGAGATGATGGGACTCGGCCGGCAGCTCTCGCAGTCGACCTCGGAAGAGGGATTGAAGACCCAGATTTTCGAATATCTGCCGGATGACTACCGGGTTGAAGTCACGTACGTGGACGGAGTGGTCGTGCGCTATTCCATCAGCTCGCGCTAGCGCAATGCCGGGCATCATGCGTCCGTATACAAGGTTTTGCCGTTCTTCGACAGCGGAGAAAACGTACTGGCTGGAGAATGAATCCAATCCATCGCCGCGGTTTGTAAGCGATTGCCGTATTCTGCCGCGACACTGCGGGATGGAACGGAAAGGAGCAGTACCGATGTCAAATCTGAAGAGATTAGCGCTATTGTTGGCTCCACTGGTGCTATTGAGTTTGGTGCCCGTCCTGGCAAGCGCTCAAGACAATATGGGCATGAGCAACAAACAAAGCATGTCGGTCACCGGCTGCCTCAAACAGGGTACCGATACCGGCGGGTATTACATTATGGGCGACGACGGAAAGATGTACGAACTGATGGGCAAGGGACTGAGTGCCCACGTCAATCACAAGGTCATGGTCACGGGCATGCAGGAGACGATGAGCGAGTCCCACGAGCAGAAGAAAATGCCGACTGAGAAGTCGGAGGCCGGCAACGCCAGCATCGTCGATATGAAAGTCACAAACCTGAAGATGGTCAGCGAGAGTTGTCAGTAGCGACGCCTCGTCTGTCGGCAAACAGCCTTTGGCAAATCAAGCGAGCACAGTTCCAACTTTGGACGGTGCTCGCGCTGCTTGCGGTCGCCGGCTATCTGGTCGTCCCGTTCTTCACCAGTTTCAGGAATTCGGCGTGTACCCGCTTGTCCTCTGACAGCTCGGGATGGAATGTCGCGGCCATCGCTTTTCCTTGCCGCACCAGCACGGGGTCGCCGTCGCGTGTGGCCAGCACTTCCACGGTCTTACCCACGCCCTCAATGCGCGGCGCGCGAATGAAAACCATCTCCAGTGGCTTGTCGCCCAGAGAACTTTTACTTTCCAGAATTGTTGAATCGATCTGGCGCCCATAGGCATTGCGGCGAATGCTCATGTCGATGGCATTCAGGCCGGGCTGCCGGGGATTTTCAACTTCACGGGCCAGCATGATCGCACCCGCACAGGTGCCGAAGGTCGGCTTCGTGTGAACAAATTCGTTCAGTCTCTGAAGAGTCTTTTCTCCCAGAAGCTTCAGGAAGGTGCTCGACTCACCGCCGGGAATTACCAGCCCGTCGAGCCCGTCGAAATCCTGGGGATTGCGCACCAGGACAGCGTTGGCGCCGAGCTCTTCCAGCCGGCGGCGGTGCGCGTCGAAATCGCCTTGCAGGGCTAGAATGCCGATCTTCATATCAGCTTGGTGCCAGACAACACAGCCGAAAGTGGAAGATTGTCATCACGAGCGAAGCGAAGGATCTGCTTTCCTCCCGTGCAGACAAACAGCAGATTCCTCGCCGCGCTCGTAATGACAATCTTCTGTTGCGCGCGATACTGGTTGCCTCGCGCGTCTTACGGCCTGAAGAGTTCCCCCACACCAGACGCATCTGGTGAATAGCGGTGAGTGAAAGCGAACAGCGCGCTTACCATCCCCGTGTCTGCAGCAGGTCCTTCTCTTCAATGGCCGCGACCGCCAGCCCCTTCATCGCGCCGGTCATCTGCTCGCTAACTTCGGCCAATACGTTGGGATCGTCGAAGTGCGTCGCCGCCATGACAATGGCCCGCGCGCGCGACTCGGCTTCTTCCCGTTCGGCCTTGAGTGCCAGGTCCAGCGGCGTCGCGCCGCCCTTCATGAAGATGCCCGATCCCACGAACACTGCTTCTGCTCCTAATTGCATGACCAGTGATGCATCCGCGGGGGTCGCAATGCCGCCGGCGGAGAAGTTCGGCACCGGCAGCTTCCCTGCCTTCGCCACCATCTTCACCAGCTCGTACGGCGCCTGGTGCTCCTTCGCAGCGGCAAAGAGTTCCTGATCGCTCATCACCGTCAGCTGCTTCATCTCCTTCACGATCTGCCGCATGTGCTTGACCGCATGAATCACGTCGCCGGTACCGGCCTCGCCTTTGGTGCGGATCATCGCCGCGCCCTCGGCAATGCGCCGCAAGGCCTCACCCAAATTGCGCGCACCGCACACAAACGGAGTCGTAAAGGCGTGCTTGTCGACGTGATGTTCTTCGTCGGCCGGTGTCAGCACCTCCGACTCGTCGATGTAGTCGACGCCGATCTCTTGCAATATCTGCGCCTCGGCAAAATGACCGATGCGGCACTTGGCCATCACGGGGATCGACACCGTAGCCATGATCTGCTTGATCAGCTTCGGGTTCGCCATGCGCGATACGCCGCCCTCGGCGCGAATGATGGCAGGCACGCGCTCCAGCGCCATGACGGAAACGGCGCCCGCTTTCTCGGCGACCTCCGCCTGCTCGACGCTCATCACATCCATGATGACGCCGCCCTTCAGCATCTCGGCCAGGCCGGTCTTCAAACGCAAACTGGTGTTGTTGCCGTTGTTCTCTGACATTGATTTCTCCGATCGAAGCGGCCGTTGCACAATAGCGGTCAGCAACTAGCAATTAGCATTGGCTAATGGCAGGCTTGCGACTACGTGGCAAGGCGACGCTGAGTGAGGCTGTTAACTTACTATTTTACCTCGCAACAACCAGACATAACTCCCGCGCCGCGGGCGCACTCTCGCTTGCTAACCGCTTCTTGTGACGCGGGACACGCGGTCGTGTGGCACCGCTTCCAGATTAATCATCCCCGGGAAACGGTACCCTGAAAAGCTCCATTATGGGATTTTCTGATGGGGCCACTTTGCAGGGAACTTCCAGACCTTCGAGGGCCGCGGCGGTTCAGTTCTTACTGCGCTCTGCCTCGTGCTCCGCTCACCCACTGGTCCCACAGCCGAAAGCCCTTCATCTCATAATCCATGTGGGTCTCGGGAAAAGTGGCCTCAATCTGCGCGCGGGTATAGCGCGGACCGATGCGGCCGGGCGCATTCGCCAGCTCCACCACCAACTCAGCCGCCATCGCTTCATTGATCTTCAGCTGTTTGAAGTCCACTTTGTCGAAGGTGTCGGAGCTGGCGTGATAGTTCACCAGGTAATCCGCCGGCTCCTGGTTCGGCAGAATCGTAGGCACGCCTTCGAGCAGGAAATCGAAATTGTCCGTCCCTAATTCCGCGTCGTTAGTAATCTCCGCCGCCTTCCACTGCGCGAAGGGCTTGACCATCGGGGCGAGGGCCGCGTCGACGTCCTTCCGCCCACCAGTAGAAAAGCTGGTGATCGCGCCGCTGCCGGCGTCAAAGACTACCTCTGCGGCAATATTATCCAGATCGCCGCGATGCGCGCGCACATAAGCCAGCGATCCAAACAGGCCCTGCTCCTCGCCGGAGAAGAGGATGAAGCGAATGGTTCGCCGCGGGCGCACGCCCGCTGCTTTGATCGCGCGCAAGGCGTCAATGACGAGCGCCGCATTGCAACCGTTGTCAAGGGCGCCTGTGCCGAGTTCCCAGGAGTCGAGATGCGCGCCCAGGATGACCACTTCATTCGGCAGCTCGCTCCCCTTCAGCTCGGCAATGACGTTCTGCGTGGTAATAGGAGGGCCTATGCGATTGGGCAGCGAGATGGACATGCTGACCTTCGCGCCGTGCGCGATCAGCCGCTGAATTCGCAGCGAGTCTTCACGCGCCAGCAATACCTGCGGAATAGGGTCGATCTCGCCATTGATGGCATTGATGTGGCGATACAAAAGATCGTGCTCGCGAGTGGAGGTAAACGCCAGCGCCAAAGCTTTACCTTTGATCGCCGCTTCGAGAATCGGCGGCGCGCTGAAGTACTCTTCGAATAGGTCATCCCAGGTCTTGAGCACGTTGCTGTTCACCAGCACGATGGCGCCAGAGATGTCGCCTGCCTGGGCAAACTCCGCCGCCGTACCCATTCCGACATCGACGACGCGCGCCGTCGTCCGCGGCAACGCGGCCGCCCATGCGATGGCTTGTGCCCGCACATGGAATTCAACCGGTGCGACCACCTCGACTTGCGTATTGCCTTCGGCCCATGACTGCGGAATGGTGAACTCCTCCGTGTGAACCGAGTCGGCGCCCGCCTGCTGGAATGCTGCGATCGCCCACCGCTCAGCTTTGGCGAACTGCGGCGTACCGGGAACGCGGCCACCGATCTCGTCGCTCAGCACGCGAAGGTTCTCCTGAAGCGGAGTAGATGGCTTCAGCGCCTCCTGCATAACAGCATCGTTGGACTGGGCAGACGCGAGAGACGCGCCTAGGAACGTTACTGCCAGAGCGATCAGCAATCGGTGCGGAGAGAGCATGGTGAGTCATTGTACTAGCGGAGCCATATTGTGCGCGCGTCCGTATCCCACCTCCGCCAGCGTCACCCTGCGTCCTCCACTGCAATATCGGATAAAGTGATCCGATGACCGCCGTCGAGATCGTCCCGATGACAGAACTGCACTGGAACTCCGTCCGCGAGATCTACAGGCAAGGGATTGAAACCGGCAACGCGACCTTCGAGCAGGCTGTTCCGGAGTGGCCGGACTGGGACGCGCGCCACCTTCCGAAGTGCAGACTGGCAGCTCGGGTCAACGGCGAGGTCCTGGGCTGGGCTGCGCTCAGCCGAGTATCTGCCAGGCGCGTGTATCGAGGCGTCGCCGAGGTGAGCATCTACATTGCGAAGACCGCGCGCGGCAAAGGCATTGGCGCTGTACTACTCCCGGCGCTGGTTTCTGAGTCTGAGAAGGACGATATCTGGACGCTACAGGCAGGCATCTTTCCCGAGAACGCGGCAAGCATTCGGCTGCATGAACGAGCAGGTTTCCGCGTCGTTGGCCGACGCGAGCGCCTGGGCTGCATGGACGGACGCTGGCGCGATGTTGTCCTGATGGAGCGGAGAAGCAAGTTGGTGGGAATCTAATTACACAATTCTACGTCGCGTCGCTGTGCTTCTTCTTCAGATATTTCGCAAACATGCGATGCGGATCGATTTCGATGAACTTGCCTTTGCTCTTCGCCAGCAGCTCGCCATCACGATTGCGAATCTCGGCAGCGCGATAATGTTCGCGGCCGCGCACACGCTCCTCCCAGCCTTCGACGAGCAGCGGCTTCGACAGCGGCACCGGCTTCTCGTACGTGACTTCCATACTCTTAGTCAGACAGACAAGGTTGTGCAGCTTGTTCACCTTGCCCATGGCTTCGTCGAGGATGGTGGCGATAATGCCACCATGTGCGTGTGCCGGCGGGCCCACAAAGCGTCCTTGCAACCGAAAGCGGCAGACGAAGCGCTGCCGTTGTTCATCCAGGACGAACTTGAGTCTCAAGCCGGTTTCATTTTGCGGCCCGCAACCGAAGCACTTGTTGCCGAATTGAGCTTTTTTGTGGTGATGACCGGGGACGGCCTTGTGACCAGGCATGCCTCAAACATGGAGGAGACGCAGTACAAAACGCAACCATCAATCATTCGACAGCGAAAAGCAAAGAGCGAATGGCCATTATCGCTATTCGCCGTGCGCTATTCGCCAGAGGCGCTCGTCAAGTAGCAGCTTTTGTAAACTCGGTAGCAAGCGACAGCCGACGGCCGATAGAGGACATCTCTCAGAACAAGGACGGATTTTTCGGATTGCCGGAATCAATCGTGATCTGTTCGTTGGTGTGCCGCGCGACGTACCAGCAAGGCTTTAGCCCAAGCTGCGGAAAGAGAGAGTTGGCGCAGCTTACGTCGTGATCTCCGGCGTAATCGTATTCCGTCCTGCCGCTTTTCAGCTTCACGGCGTAATACGTGTGTACCGAGATTGTGCCTGACATCTCGCGCCGTGGCAGTCGCAGATACAAGGAAAGAAAGTCACCGGCGTACACCAGAATACAGAATACCAGCGCGGCAATGAGCCATCGTTTCATGGACCAGGGTGAGATGACGGGTCAATTCTAGCTGTTTCGCAATCCGCTATTCGCTATTCGCCATTCGCCAGAGGACGTCGTCATCGCAGCTTGTAAACTCGGTAGCAACGTCTCTGCTCAAGCACAAAAGCCAACAGCTAAAAGCCAAGAGCGAATGGCGACTGGCGAAAATCTTGAGTTCCATCCCTGCCGCGAGCATCATAAGGAGAGAGGTGGGGCACCCAACCAGCCACATGGGCCGCGCAACCAGCATTAGAGAACCGCGGAGCTCGCCGGGCGGCGGAGGCCGCGGACCTGCTGCTAACTGGCCCGGGGGATGGGGCGGTGGCGGAGGCCGTGGCGGTGACGATGAGCCGAGCTATGGCGAGCGCTTGCGGCGATATCGACTGGGCCTGCTGCTGGCATTGTCGTCGGTGGTGATGCTGTTTGTCTCCTTCACTACGGCGTATGTCGTTCGCAAGGCCGGCGCGGTCTGGGACCCCGCGCGCAACGATTACGTCAGTAACTGGATGCCTCTCACACTGCCGATTCGCATTCTGCTGGTGAATACTTTCATCCTGATCTTGAGCAGCATCACGCTGGAGATAGCGAGACGGCGCGCGGCCGAAGATGTTGCGCTTGCCCCCATCGTGAGTATTCCCGGCATTCGCGTCGACACCCGCCACGCGCTTCCCTGGCTGTGGACCACAATCCTTCTCGGTCTCGGCTTCCTTGCCGGACAGATCTATGCCTGGCACCTTTTGGAAGCCAGCAACGTTCACTTCGCCACTAATGCCAGCAGCTCGTTCTTCTTCATCCTCACCGGCGTCCACGCCGTGCACCTGATGGGCGGCATCCTCGCGTTGCTGTACGCCGGGTTCAGCCCCTGGCTGCACAAGCCCCCGGAGACGCGGCGCATCGTGGTCGACGTCACCGCGTGGTACTGGCATTTCATGGGCGGGCTTTGGATCTATGTCTTCGGGCTGCTGTATTTCGCGAGATAGCATTCATCAGCCAGCACTCAGCACTCAGTGACGCGGCCGCGTCTCTTGATTACTCATTAAAAGGTTCAGGCTACACACCAACGTCAGCGCAGCCGGACAGCAGCTTGGCCGAATGCTGAATGCTGAAGGCTTCTTCTCCAACTTCTTCATTCCACGCCAAATCCAGTTCTTGACATTACAAATTGCAATATTATAATTGCAAATCGTAATATGAAGCTTGGAGAAAAACTTCGCTACCTCCGCCTGGTGGAAGGCACGCTCCGCGGCATGGAGCGCGAGATGACCCAGCAGGACCTGGCGCGTTTGCTGAAGAAAGAGACAGGCAAGGGACTGAGCCAGTCGTATCTGTCGCAGATCGAAAGCGGTGCGCGCCCGCACCTGACGAACGCTTCGCGCATGCTGCTGGCGCGCTTCTTCAAGGTGCACCCCGGATACCTGGTGGACGATCCGGACGGCTATCACACCGAGCTCACCAGCGACTTGCGGGCGATGGAAGATCGCCTGGATCTCTGGCTGATTACCGGCGCCGAGCAGTTTGCGCGCGATTCGGAGCTGGCGCACGCGCTCTTGCAGGTTGCGAAATTTCCCGACACGCGCAAGTGCCTCGTCCTGCTGGGCGCAATTCTGGAGACGCCGGAGCTGGTGGATCGCCTGGTGGAAGTTTTGAAGCCGGGACTCGGGACGGGCCCGCGCACTCGTAACGGCAGGAAGTCAACAGGAGCGAGCATATGACGGCATGGGCCATTGCATATCTGGTTTGCTTCCTGATTGGAGTGACGCTCAGCGTGCTGGCGTTCCTCGGCGGCGGCTGGCATATACCGCATTTGAACGTGCACACGCCGCATGTTCCGGTTCATGCCCCGCACGTCGGACATATTGCCACGCCGCACGCAGCCGGCGCCGCTCACGCAATGCAAGGCGCTGATGTGCCGTTCATCAATTTCGGCACCATCGCCGCCTTTCTCGTTTGGTTCGGCGGAGCAGGTTATCTGTTAACGCGCTACTCGACGCTCGTTGTCAGCCTGGTACTGCTGCTCGCGGTGATCATGGGGATGATCGGCGCGTGCATCATCTTCTGGTTCGTCGCGAAGCTCTTGATGAAACACGATCGCGAACTCGATCCCGCCGATTACGAACGCGTTGGCGTCCTGGGTCGCATCGTCAGCCCGATTCGCCAAGGCGGTACAGGGGAGATGATTTTCTCGCAGGAAGGCACACGCCACACCTGCGGCGCACGCAGCGAAAATGGTGAAGCCCTGGCCAAAGGAACGGAAGTCATCATCACGCGATACGAGCACGGCATTGCATACGTGAGGAGATGGGAAGAAATGGCGGAGAAGGAAGCTACGAGCCACTAGCTTCGAGCTGCAAGTTTTGAGTTCTGGTTACTCGAAACTTGGAGCTCGCGGCTCAAAGCTCGAAGCTCGCCGCTGCTTTCAAGGAGACATTATGTTCCCGCACATTCCAACCGAAGTGTTAATCATCGCCTGGACATCTGTCGCAGCGATCTTTCTGCTGGCGGCTGTCTTCGCCAAACTCTACCGCAAGGCCGGGCCCAACGAAGCGCTGATTGTTTACGGCCTCCGCGGGGCGCGGGTCATCAAGGCACACGGCACGATCATCTGGCCAATGGTGGAAACCTGCCGTGAACTTTCGCTCGAGCTGATGTCGTTCGACGTCGCTCCGCAGCAGGACCTCTATACCAAGCAGGGCGTTGCCGTCACCGTCGAGGCCGTCGCGCAAATCAAGGTGAAGTCCGATCCTGAATCGATCATGACGGCGTCGGAGCAGTTCCTTACCAAGACGCCACCCGATCGCGAGGCGCTGATCCGGCTGGTCATGGAAGGTCACCTGCGCGGCATCATCGGCCAGCTCACGGTGGAAGAGATCGTGAAGCAGCCGGAGATGGTCGCCGACCGTATGCGCTCCACCTGCGCTGACGACATGAACAAGATGGGCCTGGAGGTGATCTCGTTCACCATCAAGGAAGTGCGCGACAAGAACGAGTACATCACCAACATGGGCCGTCCGGACATCGCACGCATCAAGCGCGACGCCGACGTGGCCGCCGCCGAAGCCGAGCGCGATACGGCGATCAAACGCGCCCTCGCTCTGCGTGAATCGGCAATCGCCAAAGCGCAGGCCGACCAGGAGCGCGTCGCGGCTGAGACCGCTTCCCTTGCCCGCCAGGCTGAGGCGAACCGGGATCTCGAAGTGAAGAAGGCCACCTACACTGAGCTGGTGAAGAAGCAGCAGGCTCAGGCCGACAAAGCCTACGAAATTCAGACCAACGTCATGCAGCAGCAGGTAACGGCTGAGGCCGTGAAGGTCCAGCAGGTCGAGAAGGAAGCGCAGATCAAGGTGCAGGAAGCCGAGATCAGTCGCCGCGAGAAAGAGTTGATCGCGACGGTGTTGAAGCAGGCTGAAATCGAGCGCCAGCGGATTCAGACGCTCGCCGACGCCGAGCGTCAGCGCCTGACCGTCGAAGCGGAAGGCCGCGCCAGCTCGATTCGCGCGCAGGGTGAAGCTGAGGCCGAGATCATCTTCAAGAAAGGTGACGCGGAAGCTCGTGCCATGAACGTCAAGGCCGAAGCCTACCAGGAGTACAACCAGGCTGCCGTCGTCGACAAGCTGATCACCGGCCTGCCCGATGTAGTGAAGGCGCTTGCCAGCCCGCTGGCCAACGTCGACAAGATCACCGTGGTTTCGACCGGCAACGGTCACTCGGCCGGCATGAACAAGATCACCGGCGACATTACGGAGATCGCGGCACAAGTGCCGGCATTGTTCGAGGCGCTCTCAGGCATGCAGATGTCGGACTTGCTCGGCAAGATCCGCACCATCGGCGATAAAGGGCCGAAGCCGGACAATCTGCCGCCGGCGGACGGTGGCAAGGCGAAAGGCGCTGGCGCGGGGAACTGAGCGATGGCGCCCCCGGGTGTTGAACAGACCCACTCATTCGAAAACCGCGAATGAGTGGGGCACCCAAAACTGAGAGCCGACAGCCGATCGCTGACGGCCCTCAAACGAAGGATGGTTATGCACTCCGAAGACGACAGCATGCGACTGGTGAATTTCGGATTAATGGGAACGCTATTGGGCGTTGTGGTTCGCTTCATCACCCACGCCAACATCGCGGTCCTGGTTGGCGCGGTGGGAGGCCTGCTCGTCGCCTTCCTCCTGGCTGCGGTTCGTGGCGAGCAGGTTTGACGGAACGAAGGTTTAGCTGAGAGCTGACGGCCGATGGCTGACAGCTGAAAAGGAGCTGGTTATGGCACTACTGGATCGAGTTGCAACCCTGGTGCGGGCGAATCTCAACGACCTGATCGACCGCGCGGAAAATCCCGAGAAGATGCTGAAGCAGGTGATTCTCGATATGGAAAATCAGTTCCTGCAGGTGAAGACGCAGGTGGCGATCGCCCTGGCCGATCTGCATCTTCTGGAGAAAAAGAAGAAAGACAACGCTGACAAGCACGAAGAGTGGATGCGCAAGGCGGAACTGGCTGTCGACAAGAAAGACGACCAACTGGCTCGCGCCGCGCTGGAACGCGCCATGAGCTATCAGCAACTGGCAGAAAGCTTCGATCAGCAGATCGGCGATCAACAGACGCAAGTCGAGTCGCTGAAGGCGGCACTGAAGAAGCTGGAGCTGAAGCTGTCAGAAGCAAAGGCGAAGGCGGACCTGCTGATCGCACAGCATCGCCGTACACGCGCGGTAAGCAAGGCAGCCGATGCGCAGTTGACTCCCGAGGTGGAACACCGCACCTTCGACCGCATGCGCACCAAAGTCGCGCGCGAAGAAGCGCTGGGCCGGGCAAAGCACGAAGTCCTGGGCGACGACATCGACGGCCGCCTGCATGCCCTGGAGCGCGAACAGAAGATCGACGCTTTGCTGGAGGAGATCAAGAGCAAGAAGAAGATGCTGAGCGCGTGATAGCGGAAGCGAGTTGGAGCTTCCCGCGCTCGGCGCTGCCTTAGCGTGAAACGAACTGGGGCGGCCTTCTTGTGGTTGGCTTTGGCGTTCTGCTCGCCGTCTACCTTCGGCAGGAATTCTCAGTCAATGCGTCAAAGCCACTTTAGGTCTAATCGATCGAAGGACGCTCTTGCTCAATCCTTCGCGCTACAATACCCGCCATGGCCGACTCGCTCTATCTCAGCATCTGGTTCCCCAGCTTCCGCGAAGGCGAGATGATGCCGCGCACTCTTTCAGTTCTCCGGCAGTTCCCTTTCTCGGCCGTGCGCGAAGGCGTCGCATACATCTCCGTCCACCCAGTGGCATGGACCGAACCGACGGTGCTCGAACGCCGCTTCGATCCCGGCATCTCACCGGAAGAAGCGGTAGAACTTGCCAGGGAATTCGCGCACGACGATTTCGCCTTCGTGTTCGAGGTGTTCTGGGACCTGTGGGTGCCCAACAACGACGAGAATGGCGACAGCTGGGTGCAACGGCCATCGGCGGTCAAGTTCCTCGTGCACGGTGTGCAGTTCGACGACGGTATTTACACCGACGACGGCCACATCGAAGTCGACTTCGGTCTCGACTCGTTGTTTATTCACGAAGGACGCCAGCTCACCACAGCCGTCGAGACACATCTCCGCGCGAACATCGCCAAACTAGTCGGCTTCTCCAGCGCAGTCGAGAAGCACTGCGCCGTCAGTGGCCGCGTCTTGTGGTCGGAATCGGAAGAGAACCTGGCTCAGAAGCTGATCGCAAGGTTGCAGCAGACGCAGTGAGAAAACAGTTGCCGGTTGTCAGTCGACAACATGACATCGGCTTACAGACAACTGACAACCGACAACCGGCAACAAAAGAGGCCGCATTGCGCGGCCTCTTTTCTTCTTTCGCTGTCTCGTGATTACATGCCCTGGCTGAGTCCCTTGTTCACAATCACCTTCACATCGACGCGCTGGTTCAGGGCGCGTCCCTGGGCATCGGTATTCGTAGCTGCCGGTTTATTCTCGCCATAACCGGCGGGCACCAGGAAGCGGCGCATGGGAATGTTTCCCTTGTTGCGCAGATACTGCACCACCGATGTGGCACGCTGGTCGCTCAGCCGTTGATTCTCCGACTGGGTTCCGGTGCTGGAGGCGTAACCCGCGACCTCGATCATGTAGTGCTCCGTGGACAAGGCGATCTGCGCCAATTTGTCGAGATCAGCCTTGGCGGCCGCGTCCAGGGCCGACTGACCGGTAGCGAAGTAGACTCCGGCTTCGGCCACGGTTTTATATTCGCCCAAGTCCGAGACGCGCTCGTTAACCATCTCCACCGCGTGCGCGTTCATCAGGCCCAGCGTTCCCGCGGCCACGGCGGCATCCCCGGCTGCGTTCGCGCTTGATTGCGCCTGGTTGGCCGAGGCTTGCGCGGCCTGCGCCTGCTGCACTCCCTGGTTGGCCGTGGTCTGCGCGCTGGCTGCGGCCTGCTTGTTCGCCTGGCTCTGCTGATATTGCGCCATAGCGATATTGAACATGTCAGGATTGAAGGTAATCTTGGACGCGGCGAGCTGCCCCTGCGCGTTGCCCACCCCTTCGGCACTGATGGTCAGGCCGGGCAGCATGGCAGCAGCATCCATGTCCTGGCGGCGCAGGCGAAATGCGCCCTTGACGCGTTTATATTGGGTATTGTCGCCTAGATCGACAATCGTTGTGTTGCCGTCCTTGTCCTGTACCGTCAGCATGTCGGCGTCGCGCGACATGATCTCGCCGGTGACCTTGGCCTTCTTGCCATTGGGAATCTGCTTAGGGGCTGTTTCTGCATACATCAAGCTGGCAATCAGCATGACGCAAGTTAGGGCGGAAAAAACTTTGACCTTCACGGGATAAATCTCCTCCATTCGCAGCGTCTGTTTCGTTTTCAAACTCGTGGGTTGAATCCGGCGGACGCCGGACTGGCGATTGGCTGTTTAGCCATAGCGACCGCCCTGAAAGGTTACAAACGAAAGCCTGACTAGTAATACTCCTAGAATTGCTGATAAACAACCCAAAAAAGTATAGGGTGGCCAGAACTTCGGAAGCTTAGCTCTTGCCGCAGACCTCGCGACAAATCGCGGGATCGCGGCCTGGGGACGACGTACAAGGGCCCGGCGTCTTAACCGGGCCCGTGGCCTTACTGACAACCGACAACTGACAACCGACAACTACTTCGTACGTCCCGCCTCGACCTTCAGCTCCGCGCTGGCGCCGGCCTGTGCCGCAGCTAATCGTGCCGTCAACACGCGGAATGGCGAGCACGATACGTAGTTGAATCCCAACATCGCGCAGAACTCGACGGACGACGGCTCGCCGCCATGCTCTCCGCAGATGCCGATCTTGATGGTGGGACGAGAAGCTCTTCCCTTCTCCACCGCCGTCTTCAGTAGTTGTCCGACGCCTTCGCGGTCGAGCACCGCGAACGGGTCCTGCTTCAGAATTCCCTCGCCCAGGTAAGCAGTAAGGATCTTGCCTACGTCGTCGCGCGAAAAGCCGAAGGTGGTCTGGGTGAGATCGTTGGTGCCGAAGCTGAAGAACTCGGCTTCCTTCGCGATCTCGTCGGCTACCAGCGCAGCGCGCGGCAGCTCGATCATCGTCCCGACCAGGTATTCGATCTTGTCTTCCTTCTCGCCGAAGACCTCGTCGGCGACGCGGCGTACGACCGCAGCCTGATTGGCCATCTCCTTCAGCCCGCTCGTCAAGGGGATCATGATCTCGGGCTTCACCTTCACGCCTTCTTTCGCGACCTTCACCGCCGCTTCAAAGATGGCGCGCGCCTGCATCTCCGTGATCTCGGGATAGGTGATACCCAGACGACAGCCGCGCAGCCCGAGCATGGGATTCTGTTCGTGCAACTGCTCCACGCGATTCAGCAGCGTGCGCAGTTCTCTCAGCTTCGGCGACTTCGGCTTCGTAATCTCCAGCTTAGTGATCTCGACCAGCAACTCTTCGCGCTTGGGCAGAAACTCGTGCAGCGGCGGGTCGAGGGTGCGGATCGTCACCGGGAATCCGTCCATCGCGCGAAAGATGCCGATGAAATCGTTGCGCTGCATCGGCAGCAGCTTGCGCAGGGCGGCGCGGCGGTTCTTCTCGTCGGTGGCGAGAATCATCGCGCGCATGTGCGGCAGGCGATCTTCGGCGAAGAACATGTGCTCGGTGCGGCAGAGGCCGATGCCTTCGGCGCCGAAGGCCCGTGCCTGAAGGGCGTCTCGCGGGATGTCAGCATTGGCGCGCACGCCCATGCGGCGGAAGGGTTCGGCCCAGCTCATGATCTTCTGTAGCTCGGGATCGTCCGGCCGAGCAGGCACGGTGTTGAGCTTGCCATTGATCACGCGGCCGGTCGTGCCGTCCAGCGAGATCCAGTCGCCTTCCTTCAGCGTCTTGCCGTGCACGCGGATGACGCGCGCTTTCTCATCGACATCGACATCGCCGGCACCGGCAACGCAGCACTTCCCCATGCCGCGCGTCACGACGGCAGCGTGACTCGTCATGCCGCCACGCGAAGTCAGAATTCCAGCAGCGACCTCCATGCCCGCGATATCTTCAGGCGTGGTCTCGCCGCGCACCAGAATCAGCTTGGCCTTCGGATCTTTCTGGAATTTTTCGACCGCTTCTTCAGCGGTGAAGACAACCTGTCCGACAGCCGCACCCGGCGACGCCGGCAGTCCGGTAGCGAGCACTTCAATGTCCTTGCCCTTCTCGTCGAGGCTAGGCACAAGGAAGTCGTACAGCTGGTTCGGCTCGACGCGGAAGATCGCTTCCTGCTTGGTGATCAGCCCCTCATCCACCATCTGGATAGCAACGCGGACCGCGGCGCGCCCGGTGCGCTTGCCGTTGCGCGTCTGCAGCATGTAGAGGCGGCCGTCCTGGATGGTGAACTCGAAGTCCTGCATGTCGCGGTAGTGCTTCTCCAGGCGCGTGGTGATCTCGCGCAGCTGGTTGTAAACGTCGGGCATGACCTCTTCGAGCTTCGAGATGTGCATCGGCGTGCGAATGCCGGCGACCACGTCTTCGCCCTGCGCGTTCATCAAGAACTCGCCGTAGAACTCTTTGTTGCCGGTCGCGGGATTGCGCGTGAAGCCGACGCCGGTGCCGCTGGTCTCGCCGAGGTTGCCGAAGACCATTGCCTGTACGTTCACGGCGGTGCCCAGCATGTCGTCGATGTTGTTGATGCGGCGATAGTGCTTGGCGCGGTCGTTCTGCCAGGAGCGGAAGACGGCGTCGCGCGCCATCACCAGCTGCTCGTGCGGATCCTGCGGAAAATCGCGCTTGGTGTGCTGCTTCACGACCTTCTTATATTCGGCGATCACTTCCTGCAGCGCCTTGGCGTCCAGCTCGGTGTCGAGCTTCGCTTTTTTCTGCTTCTTCTTGCCGTCGAAAACCTCCTCGAAGGCAGACTTCGGAATGTCGAGCACGACGCTGCCGAACATCTGGATCAGGCGGCGATAGGAGTCGTACGCGAAGCGCGGATTGTTGCTGCGCCTGGCCAGCCCCTCGACCGACTTGTCATTCAGGCCGAGGTTGAGGATGGTATCCATCATGCCCGGCATGGAGAACTTCGCGCCCGAACGCACACTGACCAGCAGCGGATTGTCGGCGCCGCCGAGCTTTTGCGCCTGCAGCTGTTCGAGGCGTTTCAGCGCCTCGTCCATTTCGCGATTGACCGCAGTCGACACGTCGCCGTTGCGCATGAACTCGCGGCAGGCCTCGGTCTGGATGGTAAAGCCGGGAGGCACGGGAAGGCCGGCATTGGTCATCTCAGCCAGTCCGGCGCCCTTGCCGCCGAGCTCGTCCTTCATCTTGCCGTGACCCTCGGCGCGCCCATCGCCGAAGAAGTAGACGTACTTCACGGCCGCGGACTTGGCGGTCGCGTTATTCACTTCAGTCGTTGCGGTGCTCATAAGTAATCCTTTATGTGTTGCCGATCATGATTGCGGTACAAAACATAAACCTTCAACTCAGCGACAAAAGCTCGAATTAGAACATTGTCATCACGAGGAGGGCGTTAGCCCGACGAGGGATCTGCTGTTCGTGTTCAACGGAAGGCTGCCGTTCAGCAGTCTGCCTGCTCGGACGAAAAGCAGATCCCTCGCGAGCTAAAGCTCGTTCGTGATGACAATCTTCTAATTCGGGCAGCCTTGGCATGGAACTACTTTCCTTCCGTTACGATTTCGCTGAAGTCGGCGATGCTCGAGACGCTCTCAAGCAGTTCAAACAACAGCATGATGCGCCGATTGCGAATCTCTTCGTCGTCAACCATCACCATTACTTTGTCGAAGAAGGTATCAATCGGCCGTCTCAAGGCCGCAACTGCCATCAGCGCCTCCCCGTATTTGTGTTCGCCAGCTAAGGCGGCAATCTTGTCCCGAGTCGGCCGAATCAGCATTGATAGATCCCGCTCTGGTCCTGGTTCGCACGTCGAGAAATCAACCACCGGACCCATGATGCCTTTGCTTCGCTTCATCCAATCGTGCACGACAGGAACTACGATATTCTTCATACGCTTGAATGCGATCGAGACCGACGTGAAATCCTCCGACCCTCTGACCTCGCTCACCGCCTCCGCCCGGGCAATCGCGTCGACCACATCATCGCTGCCGGCCGCCAGGACTGCATTCACCACGTCATAGGCGAAGCCGCGTACGTCGCGCAGGTAGAACTCAAGCCGCTCGCGCATGAAGCTGGCGAGTGCTTCCTCGAAATTTACTTTGCGGTCGAAGCGCTGCTCCGCCTCCGAGCCTGCGTACTCCGCACGCGCATCGGCGAACAGCTTCGAGATAGGCAACGGCAGCTTGTGCTCGGCGATGATCTTCACAATTCCATTCGCCGCGCGGCGCAGCGCAAATGGGTCCTTCGATCCCGTCGGCTGTAACCCAAGGGCGAACATTCCCGCGATGCTGTCGGCCTTGTCGGCAACGGCGAGCACGCCGCCTTCGACGCTGCGGGGCACGCTGTCGTCCATCGACTCGGGCTTGTAGTGGTCGTAGATCGCATCACCGATGGCTTCAACCGTACTGCGAGGCAGAATCGGATCCAACTCCTGCGCTCGCGCATACAATCCGCCGATGATGCCCTGCAGTTCGGTGAACTCCTTCACCAGTTCGGTCGTCAGATCGGCCTTGCACAAGTGCGCCGACTTGAAGACGATGCCTGGCCGAATGGCGCCGCCCGCGCTGCGAATCGTCTCGCAAATCAGGCTCCCCAGCTTCTGCACCCGGCGAGTCTTGTCGTAGTAGCTGCCAAGATCCTTCTGAAACGTAACCGACTTCAGCATCGGCACGCGATCACGCAGCGGGACCTTCTGATCGGTCTCCCAGAAAAAGCGCGCGTCATTGAAGCGCGCGCGCAGCACGCGTTCGTTGCCGTGCCGGATGAGCCCGTCGGGATCGCCGTCAGTGTTGAGCACCGCGAGGAAGTGCGGCAGCAGCTTGCCCTCCGCATCTTCGAGCGCAAAATATTTCTGGTGGTCCCGCATCACGGTTACGAGTACTTCATCGGCAAGCGCGAGAAATTCTGGATCGAAGCTGCCCAGGACCACCGAGGGAAATTCCGTCAGGTTGACCACGGTATCGAGCAGCGGCTTGTCCTCGCGCCAGCGTGCGCCGGGGATCGTGCGCGTTGCGGCATCGAGCGCTTTGCGAATGCGCTGCTCGCGCTCCGAGGCACGAACCACAACCGATCCGCGCGCAAGGGTCGCCGCATAATCGTTGGGTTGGTTGATGGTGAGCGCTCCCGCCGACAAGATGCGATGCCCTTCGCTGGTATCGCCGGCGCGAATGCCGGCAAATTCCAGCGGCACCACTTCGCCGTCGAGCATCGTCACCAGCCAGCGCACCGGCCGCACGAAGCGCTCCGCCGACTTGCCGCGCCAATACATGCTCTTCGCCCAGTAGATTCCGGCGATTTCTTTCGGCAGCGACTCGGCAAAGATCTCGGCTGCCGCGCGGCCCTTCTTCAGAACCGTCGCTGCAAGGTATTCCCCCTTCGGCGTGGTGATCTTTTCGAGTGAATCGAGCCGAACATTCACCTTGCGCGCGAAGGCCTCGGCCGCCGGCGTTGGCGCTCCATCTTTGTATGCCACCTTCAGCGACGGGCCAGTCACCTGCTCGCGAACATCGGGTTGCGCGGCCGCGACTCCGGAGGCGAGCACCGCCAGCCGTCGCGGCGTGGAGTAGGACTGTACATCGGGCGTCTCAGCCAGCCGCTCGCGTTGCAGCAACTCGCCGACGCGGCGCGCCAGTTCTTCCCGCGCGCTGTCGATCATTCGCGCCGGGATTTCTTCGGTACCGATCTCGAGAAGGAAGTCCATGGGAGAAGAAGCAATTAGCAATTAGCAATTAGCAATTAGCAATTAGCAATTAGCAATTAGCAATTAGCAATTAGCAATTAGCAATTAGCAATTAGCAATTAGTCAAAAGACGACAAACATTCATTTCATCAAATTACCGAACAGCCTGAAGTGACTCGAATCACCGCAGGATGTTAACCAT
>Ga0126381_100000767_pt1 | contig 35017 bp, 22 predicted proteins | sample PanSoiMetPlot_28_FD_96465 | JGI IMG/M metagenome (GOLD analysis project Ga0126381, IMG submission 96465) | Tropical forest soil microbial communities from Panama - MetaG Plot_28 | ecosystem: Environmental > Terrestrial > Soil > Tropical forest > Bulk soil | place: Panama | collected 2016-02-17 | reverse complement strand
CTTCGCCCTGTGGCCCCCCGAAGGCCAGCCCTATCTTTCCAAAACCTCGCTCCTCCGCCGCCGCCTGCTTCGCCTGCTGCGCGAGCGCGAACGGCCCTCGCGTTTTCTCAACCTCCGCCACACGGTGCGGCGAATCGAATATGACCTCACCGGCTCGGCGTTCGAATCGGCGCTTGTCCTCTACGAGGAAACCCGCGTTCACTTCCCCGACACGTATCTAGAACTGCTCAAGCTGCGCATGCCGCCCTACGTCAAGATCGTGCTATCGAACCCATTCCCGCGCAGCCAGGTGGTGACGCATCTCTCGCGCCAGCCCTCCGCCTACTTCGGACCGTTCCGCTCGCGCGCTTCCGCCGAGCGTTTCGAAGCGCAGTTTCTCGACCTGTTCCAGATGCGCCGATGCCAGGAAGACCTGTTCCCTTCACCCGAGCACCCTGGCTGCATCTACGGCGAAATGGGCATGTGCCTCCGACCCTGCCAGGAAGTGGTTGGCCCCGCCGAATACGCGGCGGAAGTCGGCCGCGTCGTCGATTTCCTCGGCTCCGGCGGCAATTCGCTGCTCGAATCGATCGCACATTCCCGCGACCGCCTCAGCGAGGAAATGCGCTTCGAGGAAGCCGCCCGCCAGCACAAGCGCTACGAAAGGGTGGAAGACGTCCTCAAGCTCCGCGACGAGCTGGCCCGCGACCTCGATCGCCTCCACGGCGTCGCGGTCGAACGCTCCATCGTCCCCGATGCGGTCGAGCTATGGTTCGTGCGCGGAGGCCATCTGTTGACCCGCACCCGATTCAGCTTTGAAGTGCAGGAAGGCAAGACCGTGTCCCTCGACCGCAAGCTGCGCGAGACCATCGCCGCCCTCGACACTCCCAAGCGCTCCATGCGCGAACGCCAGGAATACCTCGCCCTCCTCGCCCGCTGGTTCTATTCAAGCTGGCGCGACGGCGAGTGGCTCCCCTTTGAAACCTACGACGACATTCCCTACCGCAAACTCGTCAACGCCATCTCGAGAGTCGCACGCGTGCCAACCACGTAAAATGCTGCGCGCCAAGCGTGCCACCTTCCCCCGGGTCCTGGTCCCCGCCCCCATGAGCGGACCAAGTATCATATGGGGATGAAAGAATGGGGCTTCGCCCAAACCGATCCCTCCCAGGAACTCGCTCAACTCCACTTTTTCAGCGTGAAGAAGCGTCACACCGGCGGTGAGGTAGAGTTCCGCATCACGGTCAAAGAGTTCATCACCCCCAAAGAACCGACCATGTATTTCTTCGCCCAGGCCGACAAGGAAGTCAACCAAAGCATCGCCCCCTTCAAACCGATGGGCTGGGGAAAGACTATGCTCGACGCCCTCTCCGAGTGCATCCGCTCCATCAACAAATTTCCCTACGAAGAAACCACGCCAGCAAAAGCCTAGCCGAGAGCCTATCGGAGCCGCGACCAATGCGAGCGGTCATAGCCTCGGCGAGCCGTGCCGCCGAGCGGTAAAATAGATGTTTAGAGGCTCAGTGCACTCACATACCCATAGCCATGCTCATGCTACCGGGAGCGTTCTGCGCTGGTCCACCTTTGTTACCATTGCCTTCGTCATCGTCGAGCTGACAGCCGGCATCCGCGCCCACTCACTCGCGCTGATCTCCGACGCTGGTCACAACTTCACCGATGCCCTGGCTCTCCTGCTCGCGTGGTTCGGCCTTTATCTGGAATCAAAACCCGCTGACGAATCCAAGACATACGGTTATCATCGCGGCGGCGTCCTCGCCGCTTTCGTCAACGCCCTGACTCTCATCGCGCTTTCCGGGTTCCTTCTGTTTGAGAGCGCCGTTCGCCTCCGCCATCCCGAGCCTGTCGCCGCAAACGTCATGCTAGCCGTCGCTGCCCTCGGCCTGCTCATGAACGGCGGCATCATGCTCGCCCTGCGCACGGCGCGCCATCGCGACGTCAACATCCGCGGTGCCTTCCTGCACATGCTTGGCGATGCGCTCGGCTCCATCGCCATCATCGCCGGCGCTATCGTCATTCGCCTCACCGGTTTTCAGCGGGCCGACCCGCTGCTCTCCGTTCTGATCGCTCTATTGGTCGTCTGGACTGCCTGGGATATCGTCCGCGAATCACTCGACATCCTGCTCGAAGGCCTGCCCACCGGCATGAGCCTGGCCGATGTGGAAACCGCCATCGAAGCCGTCGCAGGCGTGCTCGACGTACACGACCTTCACATCTGGAGCCTCGGCTCCAACACGCGCGCTTTGAGCTGCCACGTCCTCATCGAAGACATCCCGCCGTCGGCCTCCGACGCCGTCCTGCAGCGCGTGAACGCGATGCTGGCCGACCGCTTCCACGTCCATCACACCACCGTTCAGTTCGAGCACATGAGCTGCGCCATCTCCGAGAACGGCTGCGCCATCCCCGTTTCACAGGACGCTCACGAGCACCACCACCACCACGATCACGACCACGAGCATCATCACCACTAACCCCATGGCATCCGCGTTCGTCGCCCAGGCCGTACCGCCCGAGCAGATCCTCTTCGAAGACCGCTTCGCGTCGCTTGACAACTGGGTCCCCGAACTCGAGAAGCCCGGTACCGTCACGGCGCACAATGGGGTTCTGACCATCGACATTCCGGCAGGCGGCACTCTCTGGTTCAAGCCCGAGCTCAGCGGCTCGGTCCGCATCGAATACACCGCCACCATGATCTCCGCCGGGGGCCCGAACGACCGCGTCTCCGACCTCAACTGCTTCTGGATGGCCACCGACCCGCGGTCGCCCGACGATTTCTTCGCCGCGCATCGCAGCGGCAAGTTCGCCGACTACAATCAGCTCCGTGCCTATTACGTGGGACAAGGCGGCAACACGAATTCTACGACGCGTTTCCGGCGCTACATCGGCGACCCCGTGTTACGCCCGCTGCTCCCCCAACACGATCTCAAAGATCCGTCCGTGCTGCTGACTCCGAACGTGCCCTACCGCATTCGCCTGCTCGCGCAAGGCAACACCATCCGGTACAGCGCCAACGGCCGTCTCATTTTTGATTTCCACGATCCGGAGCCATACACCCGCGGCCGGTTCGGCTTCCGCACCACCTTCAGCCACGTCGAACTGCGCAACTTCCGCGTCTACCGCCCCAGGGTAGGGCATGCTTCAGCAGTGAAGTAGCTTCGAGCGACGAGCTACCAGACAAACCTGACTTAGAGCGTGAGCGGTTTTGTCCCGTAGCTCGGCTCGCGGCCCGAAGCTACCTTAGCTTGCCCGCCTTGGCGCCGGACAACAATCCGCCTCACACAGCTCTCCGCCCGCCTCCACCCTCTCCATCACCAACTCCCGAAACATCCGGATCATCGCCGGGTGCAACCCCGCCGACCCCGCCCGTACGAACTTCACCCGTAGCTCCTTCGCCAATGCGGCCGCTTCCACATCCAGGTCGTACAACACCTCCATGTGATCGCTCAGGAATCCGATGGGCGCCGCCACTACTTCGCGCGCCCCCGCTGCCGCCAGCGCCCGCAGATGGTCGAGGATGTCCGGCTCCAGCCACGGCTGCTGCGGCGGACCGCTGCGGCTCTGCCACGCTACATCCCACTCCCTCCGCCCGACCCGCTTCGCTACGGCTGCCGCGACACCCCTGATCTGCTCTTCATATTGGGATGTAGACGCCATGCTCACCGGAATGCTGTGGGCAGTAAATACCAAGCGCGCCGTCTCCATACCGCGCAGCGCCTCTTCCACCCGGCGCGCGTTCGCTTCCACGAACAGTGGATGTGCACAGAACGGCGGCAGCTTATCGATCGCCGGCGCACCCCCGCCCACTGCTGCCTGCGCCGCCGAAATATCTTCCAGGTACTGCCTGCAACCGGAATAGCCGGAGTAGGCCGACGTCGCGATCGCCAGCGCACGCCTCACGCCATCATTCGCCATCTGCCGCACCGTATCGGTCAGCATCGGGTGCCAGTTCCGGTTGCCCCAATACACCGGCAGTGGAATCTCCCGGCGCAGCGCCTCCATCAGTCCGCGGCAATAATCGTTGATCGGGCTCCTGCCGCCGAAGTAGTAATAGTGCTCCGCCACCGCCAGCATTCTTTCCCGCGGTACGTTTCTCCCCCGCAGCACATTCTCCAGGAACGGAATCACATCCTCATTCCGCTCCGGCCCGCCAAATCCCACAATCACGACCGCGTCGTACCGGCTCATCAAGAGTAGTGTACCGTCGCACGGAAGCTAACAGCCGACACTAAACAGCTCACAGCTAAACGTCAGCGCGCGCCGGCGGCCGAAGGCCGCAAGGCTGTCCGCTGTCTGCGATCAGCTGCTTCGTGCGTTACAATCTAACTTCCGTGTAACTCCTATGAAACTCCGCTTTTCCGTGCTTTTCCTCACCGCGTCTCTGCTCGCGCTCGCAGCCGACGGCGCAGCACCAGCCGGCGGTCTCGATACCGCTTCCATGAACAAATCGGTCGACCCTTGCGTCGACTTCTATCAATATGCCTGCGGGAGCTGGATCGCTCGCAATCCGATCCCGGCCGACCGTCCCCGCTACGCCCGCTTCACCGAGCTTCAGGAACGCAACGAAAGAGTGTTACTCGACATCCTGCAAGGCGCCGCCGCGGAGCGTTCCGGCCGCTCCCCGCTCGATCAGAAGATCGGCGACGCCTATGCCGCCTGCATGGACACCGCCGCGATTGAAAAGCGCGGCGTCGCGCCCGTCAAGCCCGAGCTCGACCGCATCGCCGCCATCAGCGGAAATGACTCCCTCATCGAAGAGCTCGTGCGCCTGCAGAATATGGGCGTACCCGCCATCATGATGTTCGGCGCCCAGCCCGACGCCAAGGACTCCACCAAGACCATCGCCACGCTTAGCCAGGGCGGCCTCTCCCTGCCCGACCGCGACTACTATCTCAAGACCGATCCCAAGTCCATCGAAACCCGCGACCGCTACGTCAAACACATACAGGCCATGTTCCAGCTCGCCGGCGACTCTCCCGAGCTTGCCGCCACGAAAGCCCATTACGTTCTCGATTTCGAAACAGCGCTCGCCTCGGCCTCCACCGATCGGGTCTCCATGCGCGACCCGAATAAGCGCTACCACGTCATGACAAAGGCAGAGCTGAGCGCACTCACCGGCCCGACCGTCGATTGGGCGAATTACTTCAAGCTGGCCGGTGCTCCGGCATTCGAAAGCCTTAACGTCACCACACCGGAGTACTTCAAGACGCTCGCCGCCAATCGTCCGGGCGATCTCGATCACTGGAAGGCATATTTCACCTATCATCTGCTCCGCGCCCGTGCCACCGAACTGCCCGCCGCATTCGAAAAGGAAAGCTTCGATTTTTGGCAGCGCTATCTTACCGGCGCGCGGGAACAACGTCCGCGAAGCATGCGCTGTGTGCAGACGGTCGACCGCGGCCTTGGTGACCTGCTCGGCGAGAAATACGTCCAGGTGGCCTTCGGCGGCGATGCCAAGACCCAGATCACCCAGTTAGTCGAGAACCTCGAAAAGGCAATGGGCCAGGACATCCGCAACCTGCCTTGGATGACCGACGAAACCAAGAAGGCCGCGCTCGCCAAGCTCGCCGCCATCACTAACAACGTCGGCGTTCCCCAAAAGTGGCGCGACTATAGCAAGGTCGCGATCGCCCGCGACGATTTCTTCGGCAACGTCGAGCGCCTCGCCGAGTTTCAGCGCTCCCGCAACCTCGAAAAGATCGGCACCGTCACCGACAAGTCCGAATGGGCCATGACGCCGCCCACGGTAAACGCGTTCTACAGCCCGCAATACAACAGCATCAATTTCCCAGCGGGAATCCTGCAATCGCCCTTCTTCGATCCGCGGCGCGACATGGCAATCAACTACGGAGCCGTCGGCGCTGTTATCGGCCACGAAATGACCCACGGCTTCGACGATCAGGGCCGCAAGTTCGACGGCGCCGGCAACCTCCGCGACTGGTGGAGCCCCGCAGATGCTGCGGAGTTCGAAAAACGCGCCGCCTGCGTAGCCAACGAATACTCCGGCTTCACCGCCGTTGACGATGTGAAGCTGAACGGGAGGCTCACCCTGGGCGAAAACACCGCCGACAACGGCGGCATCCGCGTCGCCTACATGGCCATGGAAAACGCGCTCAAGGGCAAGAAGGACAAAGTGGACGGCTTCACGCCCGAGCAGCGCTTCTTCCTCGGCTACGCTCAGATCTGGTGCGAAAACGCGACGCCTCAATCCGAGCGTCAGCAGGCCTTGACCAACCCCCATTCGCCTGGCCGCTACCGCGTAAGCGGTGTCTTGCAGAACATGCCCGAGTTCCAGCAGGCGTTCTCCTGCAAGGCCAGCCAACCCATGGTCAGCACCAACGCCTGCCGCGTCTGGTAGGAAATGGTTTTGGCTTGCCCCCCGAGCCGCGCGAAGCGCGCTCGTGGTCGTGCACAGGAGGAGCGACAAACGGTTCGTGGACCGTGGCGGACTCAGCATACTATCCCACGCGGGTGCCGACGATCCCTTCGTTCAACGCTTTGATCTGGTTTTTGCCGGCGCGCCGCCGGTGCCCGAACGCGCCACTCGGATCATCGTCGGCATCATGCTGATCGCGCTTTGCTACCGCCGCCGGACGTTTTCATACGCGCGCCCCATTGCTGCTCCGGTTACGATCAATTCTAGTGCAACCACGCGACGCCTCAACCCATAGTCAGGTAGGACATGCTTTAGCTTGTACCCGCGCCGCGCGCCGCGCGCTCGCAATCCTTTTCGCCTTCACCATCTCCGCCTCCGCTCAAACCTCCCTCACATCCGGCACTCTCGAAGGCGTGATCGCCGATACCTCCGGTGCCCGCATCCCCGGCGCCGCCGTCGTCATCCGCGATCCAGCCACGCATCTCTCCCGCGAATCGTCCAGCGCAGCCGACGGTTCTTTTCGCTTCCCGGAACTCCCGCCCTCCACCTACGAAGTCCGAATCACTCATCCCGGACTCGCCACGTACCGTCATTCCGGCGTTATCATTTCGATCGGCTCGACCGCCCACCTGGAAGTCACGCTGCAATCCGCCACCGTCACCACCCAGCTCACGGTTACCGATCAACCTCCTCCCATCGATCCCACGCAGATCTCCATGCGTACCGCCGTCGATACTGAGCGCATCGAAGAGCTTCCCGTCGAAAGCCGCAACTACCTGAACTTCGTCAAGCTCGCACCCGCCGTGGCCGCTTCCGCGCAGCAGCCCGGCCAGAAATCGCTCGCGACGCTGGCCGACAGCGGATTCACCTTCGGCGGCCTGCGCGGCCGCAGCAACAATCTCACCATCGATGGCGCGGAAAACAACGACGAGTACACCGGCTCCAGCCGTACCGAGCTCTCGCTTGAAACCGTGCAGGAGTTCCAGGTGGTCAATTCCGGCGTCTCCGCCGAATCCGGCGGCGCGTCAGGCGGCTCCATCGACGTCATCACCCGCGTCGGCGCCAATGCCATTCACGGCGATGCTTTCATCTTCCTGGAGAACGGCGCCACCGACGGCCGCACTCCCTTCGAAACCGACCGCCTCGCGCCGTCGCTCCACAAGGCCCGTATGGGCGTTGCCCTCGGCGGCCCCATCGTCAAAGACCGCACCTTCTACTACGCCGCCTTTGAGCAGGAGCGCAATCGCGCCCAGGACGAGTCCTACCTCGCCCCCAGCCTCGTCGCCACTGTCAACAGAATCCTCAACGCCAATCGAGTCTCCGACGCCCGCTTTCCTACGTCTCGGGCCGAGACCGAGGCCTCCGCTAAGATCAATCACCAGCTCACGCCCCGCAATTCCGTGATGCTGCGCTACGCCTTCACCAACAACCGCGAATCCGGCGATGCATTCAACACTGCCGGCTGGTACGACGCGAGTGCTCGCGGCAGCGCCTTCACCGCGGATCAGGACATCACTGGCGCCCTCACCTCGACCCTCACGCCGCAATCCATCGGCGAACTGCATTTCCAATTCGCCCAGCGCCAGGCCTTGCTACGCACCAACGACGCGACAGACCCTGGCGTCGACATCGCCGGCCTCATCCAGTTCGGCCGTCCGTGGGAAGGCAATGGGCGCCGCACCGAAACCCACGAACAGGCTGCCTATACCTGGAGCGCCACCCGCGGCCATCACCTTTTCAAAGCCGGCGCCGCGGTAAACCGCGTGCACGAAGACGCCGCCATGGCCGATGGCTTCGGCGGCTATGCCATCTATGCTGGTCTTCCCTCCTTCGTCGCCGGATCCGTGCCCTCCGTCCTCTATTCCTTCCGCCAGGCTTACGGCAGTGTCCCCGAGGATTACTCGGTGACGACTTATGGCGGGTTCGTACAGGACCACTGGTCCGTGGAGCCGCACCTTACCATCGACTTTGGCTTACGCTACGATTTCGAAACCCTGCCCTCCGGCATCCACGAAGATCCTCACAACGTCAGCCCCCGCGTCGGCCTCGCCTGGCAATTCGCGCGCGGATGGGTGCTCCGCTCCGCCTACGGAATCTTCTACGACCGGTACGTTCTCGCTGCTCTCAACCGCGTGCTCCAGAACAACGGCGTCAACGCCTTCGAACGCGTCACCGAGCTTTACGACACCGGCCTCACCCCATCCATCTACCGCGCCGACCCGAACCTCGCCACGCCTTACAGCCAGCAGGCCAGCTTTGCCCTCGAGCACCAGCTCGCTCGCGATCTCACCGCCTCCGTTTCCTACATCTTCGTCCGCGGCATCAAACTCGCCCGCACGCGCAACATCAACCTGGTGGGACAGGCCCGTTCGCCTGTCGATTTTCTTTTTTCATCGGACCGTCTCGACCCTCGCTATGACGCCATCTATCAGCTCGAAGACGCTGCGAGTTCGACCCACCATGGCGCCACATTGTCGATCAACCGCCGCATGTCCGACGAGTTCGAATTCTCTGCCGGCTACACCTTCTCCAAAACCATCGACACCGCATCCGACTACGATGAGCAGCCGATGAACCCCTACAATCTCGCGTACGAGCGCGCCCTTTCGCTTCAGGATCAACGCCACCGCCTGGTCTTCAATGCGCTCTGGGAACTTCCCGTCGGCGACGACGAAGAAGCCATCAAGGCCGGTCTCACGCCCGCGCCGCATGGCACCTTCACCCGCATCTTCGAGCACATCGAGTTCTGCCCCATCGTCACTCTGGAGAGCGGCCGCCCCGAAGACCCGCTCACCGGCTTCGACTCCAATTTCAGCCTGGCGTTTCCGCCCTCGGCCAGGCCCACCGGTTACCCTCGCAATTCTCTCCGCACCCCTGCTCAATCCAACATCGACTTCCGCGTTTTGAAATATTTCCCCGTCACCAAGACCGCCCACCTCGACCTGGTCGCGGAAGCCTTCAACCTCCTCAACCACACGAATATTACGCGCATCAATCCCGTCGACGGCGCCGGTTTCCTCCAACCCCTCGCCACCGCCCCCGCCCGCCAAATCCAGTTCTCCCTCGACTTCGAATTCTGACGCCACGTGGAGCAGACGGTCGTTTTGTGCCATCTGCCCAATCCCATCGGCACACATGAAATAATCACTCCATGGCGGCCGCCCCTCAACCTGCGAATCCATTCTGCGCCAGCTGCCGGCGCCCGCTCGCCGGCCGGTTCTGCTCCAACTGCGGCGAAGAGCAGCTCGATTTTCATAACCTTACCGTCCGCCACTTCCTCGCCCACTCCCTGCACGAGATCTTCGAGCTCGATGGCAAGATCTGGCGCACTCTGCGGACCCTACTCTTTCACCCCGGCTTGCTGGCCGCCGAGTATTCAGCGGGCCGGCGCCGCCTTTACGCCAATCCCTTCCGCCTGCTCATCACCGCCGCGATTCTGTACGAGCTTCTCACCAGCGGTGGAGTGCAGGTTGCGATGAATGTCGGCCCCATCGTCGTCAGCCTCGCGCCCACAGCCGTTAAAGAAAGCACCGGCATCGCCGAAACCGTTAAGGGCGTCGACCGCTTCCATCTCCTCGGCGGGTTATTGGCAAAGCAGCAGCACGAAAAACTCGAATCCGAATCGGCCCGAGAAAAATTCCACCAACACTTGGCTAAGTTCGCCGAACCTCTCTCGTTCGCCAACGTCCTTCTGTTGGCGATGGCGCTGCACGCTCTCTTCGGCCGCCGGCGCCATCATTTTGTGGAGCACGGCGTGTTCGCCATGCACTTCATGAGCTTCGTCTTGCTCACCGCTTCGCTGTTTGCCCCCATCGCCTTGCTTTTGCGAGCCGGCTGGGGCTCCGTCGTGCTGCCTGACGTATTTGCGATTGTTGCCTGGCAGTTCCTTTACCTGGTGATCGCGATCCGGCGCTTCTATTTCGGTCTGCACATCGTGGGATTTGCGCCTAAGCTCTACGCCGGCTTCGGCGCAGTCGCCGTCTACTTTCTGAACTCCGTCTTCATCACCGCCGTTCAGACGCTGGGAGCTGCGATTGCCCTCTGGATGGCGGGTTCACGTGCCTGACTTTCACTCCCATCGCAGCGCCCGCACCGGGTCTACCCGTGTCGCCCGGCGCGCCGGCACCGCGCTCGCTAGCCCCACTGCCACACTCAGCAGCAACACTACGGCACACAGCGCCAGTGGCTCCACCGCGTGAATCCCCGGAAGTGCGTGCGCCAGCACCGCCGAGATGCCCGCCGCGATCGCCGCGCCCGCTGCAAGCCCGCCCACAAGGGCCCGCAGAGTCGAGCCCAAAACCAGCCGCACGATCTGCGCCGGCCGCGCGCCCAGTGCCATCCGCACTCCAATCTCCCGCGTCCTCTGCCCCACCACGTACATGAAAACGCCCGACATTCCTATGGACGCGATCGCCAGTGCCAGCAGACCCAGGAACCCCGCGAACTCCGCGCCCCGCACCGCCGGCTCCAGCCGCTGCGCGAAAATCGCGGAGAGCGCCTCGGCTCGCACCTGCGCCCGCGGCTCCAGTTGCTTCACCATCGCCGCGACACGCCCGAGTGTCGCCGCGCGCCGGTCGCGCACCACCAGCCTCGGCGTTCCCGATCCGCCGGTAATTGGAAAATAGAGAACCGTTTCCACCGACGAGAGATCGTTGGCGTACGTGTCCGAGGCCACCCCCACAATCCGACGCATCTTGCCATTGGCGAAGACGTCCTGCCCAACGGGGTACTGCCCCTTCCACCAGCGCCGCACCGCCTCTTCGTCGACGATAATGACGTCGCGTCCGCTGTCCTCCGTGGTGAAAACGCGGCCCGCTACCAGCCGCATCCCCACAGCTGCGAAATATCCGCCCGAAACCTCGTTCGAAAAGATAGTCAGCATGCGCGAACCGGCCGGCCGGAACGATGTGAGATACGTCGCATTCGCAAATGGCGGGTTCAACACCAGTCCGCGCGCCGGCAGATCCGGCGCCTGGTCCAGCGCAGCCTGCAGGTCGCGCGTCAACGCCCTCGTACGGGGCCCTGCGTATTCGCTCGCCGGCAGGTCGAGCGAAAGCACCGTCACGCGCCGCACATCCACACCCGGATCGATGGATTGCGCACGCTGCATCGCCCGCACCAGCACTCCCGCGCTCACCAGCAGGATCACGCTGATCGCCACCTGGAGCGCCAGCAGGACGCTTCGCAGCCGCAGCCGCCCGCCCATCGTCTCCGCCCCGCTCTTCAATGCCGCCGAAATGCCCGCGCGCGTACCGTGCAGCGCCGGCGCCAATCCGAATGCGAGGCAGGACAGCACTGCCACCGCCACCGTGTATGCCAGCACATTAAAATCCGGTACCGCGTGGAAGACCTCGCCTTCCGCCAGCTTGCGCAGCACCGCTGCCGGAACCACCATCGCCATCGCCAGCCCCAGGACGGAGGCGGCCAGCGCCAGCAGCATACTCTCCACCAGCAGTTGCCGCACGATGCGCAGCCGTCCGCCGCCGAGCGAAAGCCGCACCGCAATCTCCCGGCGCCGCGCCGCCGCCCTTGCCAGCAGCAGATTCCCGACATTCGCGCACGCCAGCAGCAGCACCAAAGTCACCGCCAGGAACAGCAGGATCATGGTCGGCACTACCTGCTTCTTCTTGCGCGGGCTGTCGATCCACGCCGTACCCGCAAGCTGCACCCGCGCCTGCTGCGCGCTCAAGCCGTTCGCCTTGCGGAACTGTTCCAGCAGCAGCTCCAGCTCCGCCGCTGCCTGCTGGCGCGTCACGCCTGGCGCCAGTCTTCCGGCCATCGGCGTGCAGCACTGATCAGGCCCCGACAGCCACGTTTCCACCGAAGGATCGTTGGGCCGCATCAGCTTCCTTGCTGCCAACGGCACCCACACGTCGTTGCGCAGCGGATTCGTCCCCGTGAACTCGGCGGACGTCACCCCCACGATCGTGAGGGGAATCTCGTCCAGGCGTATGCGGCGGCCCACAATCTCCGGATCTCCGCCGAACCGCTCCTGCCACAGATCGTGGCTGATCACTGCTACGCCCTCCGGGGCTCCGCTGCGGTCTTCCTCGCCCAGAAATCCGCGGCCGCGCTCCATCCCCACACCCAGCACACGGAAATAATTTCCGCTGACGTAGGTGATCCCTACTGCGCGTCCGAAGAGCCTCGCTTCGTCGCCGTTGCGTATCGCGGTCAATCCGCTGAAGGCTCGCGAATGCGACGCGAAGTAGCGATACTCCGCAATCCCGAAGGCCGCGCCGCCTTCGCGCATCAGCCTGTGCGCCGTCACCACGTGCGCCGGATCGCGCACCGGCCACGGCCGAAGCGCGATGGCATTGAAAATGGTGAACAGGCTGGTGTTCAACCCGATCGCCAGCCCCAGCGCCGCCAACGCCGTCAGGGTGAACGCCTTGTCCCGCCGCATGACCCTCAATGCGTAGACAGCGTCCTGCCACACGCTCTCCAGCCACGGCCAGATCCATACGGCACGCGCCTGCTCCCTCGCCAGGGTCGTGTTCCCCATGGCCGCCGCCGACGCCCCGCCCGCGGCCAGCATGGCGCGGTGGAACTCCATCTCTTCCGCCAGTTCCGCGTCCGCCCGGTCGCGATGAAGCCAATATTCGAACCGCCGCCAGATCGTGCTCATGCTTTCCCCTTACGCGCTCTCCAACACCCTTTGGATCGCCCCCACCATGCGCTCGAAATCCGCCCGCTCGGCGTTGAGATGTTTGCGTCCCGCCGCCGTCAACGTGTAATACCGCGCGCGCCGATTGTTCTCCGAAGCTCCCCATTCCGCCGTCACCCAGCCGTTGAGCAGTAGCCGCTGGAGCGCCGGATACAGCGAGCTCTCGCCTACCTCCAGCACGTCTTCCGACAGCGTCTTCAGCGTCTGCGCCACACCGTACCCATGCATCCGGCCTCGCGCCACCGCCTTCAGGATCAACAGGTCCAGCGTCCCCGGCAATATTTCAAGCGATTCGTTTCGTCCCATCGTCTATCGATGGAAGTATGCGCCAAGCCGCGCCACCTGTCAAGCCCCATCGTTTATCGATGGGTCGACCTTTCGAAACAGGATGTGGGTCCGGTAACGGGAACGCTGACGTTTACGGATAGCGCCCTGACCAGCCCGCAAGCTATCCGGTTGTCCGGTACCGGCCAGTGAGGCCGACGGCCGGCGGCTGCAATGATGCAATAAACGTATGACTGTTGACTCCAAAGTGCACCCGTTCCTCATGTTCCAGGGCCGGACGGAGGAAGCGATGGGGTTTTACGTATCCCCGGCAGCGGAATCTCCGAAGTGGGCGCTGTGGTCCGGGACAGCCCGGCCGCGAAGGAATCCGTCATGAAGGCGAGCTTCACCGTTGGCGGACAGACCGTGTTGTGCACGGACAGCTTCGTGAAGCACGATTTCACCTTCACGCCTTCATTTCCGTTCTGGTCGCCTGCGAATCCGAGGACGAGATCCGGCGGCTGGGCGACGCGCCCTCCGAGCGGGGAAAGACCTTCATGCCGCTCGACGAGTACGGCTTCAGCCGCCGGTTCGCTGGGATCAGCGACCGCTTCGGCGTGGCCTGGCAGTTGAATGTGTCCTGGGCTCGTACGTGGTAGCGCTCACTGCTTAACGCGATACGTGACTCGCCTCCTCCGCCACCCACTTCTGCGCCTCGGCTGATTTCGCCCACTCGCCGGCTACCTGCCGCGTGGCCACGTTCAGACGGTTCCAGACGTTCGTCACCGAGATCCAGAGAACGAGCGACGCAAGTTCCTTCTCGTTGTAATGACGCGCCGCCTCGTTCCAGATGCGGTCCGGCACCGGATCCTCCCGGTCGTTCAAGCGGGTCACAGCCTCTGTCAGCGCCAGTGCAGCACGCTCTGCGTCCGTGAAGACCGGCGTATCCCGCCAGGCCGAAACCATGAAGTGGCGCTCCTCTGAGTCGTCCGCTTTCTTGAAGCGGCGGTCCAGGTCCACACACACGCTGCACCCGTTAATCTGGCTGGCGCGGAGGTGTACGAGCGCAAGTGTGCGTAAAGGCACGCCGCCGTGCTCCGCCGTCTTCGCCAGCGTCTGTAACTGCCTGATGGCTTCCGGCATCAGCGCCGGCAGATTTTTGATTCGTGCTTCTATCATGGCTATTCTCCTTGTCACGTTGAGTCAATTTTGTCCGTCACTACCATGACGGATCGCGATACGAGAGTGTGACCGATGAACGAACCGGAATGGTGGGCAGGACAATTCGAAGAGAATCGCAGCCATCTGCGGGCTGTGGCCTATCGCATACTCGGTTCTGTAACCGAGGCCGATGATGCCGTGCAGGAAGCGTGGCTGCGGCTCAACCGTTCCAACGCTGCTGCCATCGAGAATCTCGGCGGATGGCTGACGACGGTCGTCGCGCGTGTGTGCCTCGATACGCTGCGGTCGCGTGCTTCGCGGCGCGAGGAGCCGCTGCCGGCGCCCGAATCCGAACCGCCCGCGAACCGCACCGGCGTGAGCGACCCGGAACGCGATGCCCTGCTGGCCGATTCTGTCGGCCTCGCGCTTCTCATCATGTTGGATCGCCTGGCTCCCGCTGAGAGAATCGCGTTCGTGCTCCACGACATGTTCGACGTTTCTTTCGATGAGATCGCTCCCATTGTCGGCCGCTCGCCGGTTGCCGCCAGACAACTGGCGAGCCGCGCCCGCCGCCGCGTGCAAGGCGCGGAGACACCGGCCCAGCCGGAGCTCAACCGCCAGCGGCAGATTGTCGACGCATTTCTGAATGCTCTGCGCGCCGGTGACGTCGAGAGTATTGTGGCGGTGCTCGATCCCGACGTGGTGGTTCGCATCGACGAAACAGCCGCGCGGCCCGGCGCCGCTCGCGAGATCCATGGCGCAAGAACCTGGGCAACAGGTGCAGTGGCTTTCGCTCACATGGCGCAATCCGTGCAGCTGATGCTGGTCGACGGCGCTGTGGCGCTGGTTTGGGCCCCTGGGGGACGGCTGGCGCGCGTCCTCCGGCCTACCATCGCCAACGGGAAGGTCGTCGAAGTCGAAATCATGGCCGACCCCGCGCGGCTGGGCAAACTCGAGTTGGGGCCGCTCGGAAAATAAACGGACGCCCCGGTCGCTTCAGCACGCGGCTCCGTTATGAACGTGCACACCCATGCGGAGCCTTCACGCTATACTGGCTCGAACATGGACCCTGCCCACGTGGTCCGCCGGCTGCGCGCTGTTCCAGCCCATACGGCTTCCCTTCGGACCGAGCGTAAAGGAATCTCACGAGAGATTGCCGGCCTCGATCGGGTCGCGCTCCTCGGCCTGGCTCATTATCTGATCGAAGCCCGCATCCCGCGTTTCGTAGCCTACGAACTGGTCCTCAACCACCAACCGGCGATGAGCTTGCTAACTCCGCCGGAGGTGGAGAGGCTGGGAGCCGGCATGAAACGCTGGGGCGACGTCGATTCGTTTGCCTGCTTTATCGCCGGCCACGCCTGGCGCACGCGCCGCATTCCAGACAGCCTCGTCCGTACCTGGACCCGTTCAGCCGACTGGTGCTGGCGCCGTGCCGCTTTGGTGAGTACCGTTCCGCTAAACTCGCGCGCCCAAGGCGGCACCGGCGACGCCCGGCGTACGCTGGCGATTTGCCGCCTGCTTCTCGGCGATCGCGAGGACATGGTGGTAAAGGCAATGTCGTGGGCGCTCCGTGAGCTTGCGAAGCGAGACCCCGGAAGCGTACGCGGCTTTCTGGCGGCCCACCGCGGCCAACTCGCTCCGCGCGTCATCCGCGAGGTCACCAACAAGCTCATCACTGGACTTAAGAATCCGCGCCGACTATAAACTCATTGCGAGCGCGCCGAGACCAACTCTTGCAGCGCGGTCTGGCTGTCAGACAGACGGAAAAGTCCGCGCTTTCGACGGCGTATTTGAGAAGCGGCTGCGCGGCGCCGAACTGCCCCATTTGCACAAACATGCACGCCTGCAGGAAGGGATCGGCCGCGCGGAATGCGGCCGTCTTTGTCCCTTCCTATTTGCCTTCATCATAACGTCCTGAGACCGGGCATCTCCCTGGCCGGTCGTAACTGCCTTCATGCCCTTGCGGTAGTGGAAGTAAGTCTGGATGAGCTTCCACCGCAACTGGAGAATCTGCATAGCCGCCCGGATAATGCCCTATACGGCGACCCGAAAAAATGCTGACGCAGGTGAGCGATTCCCTGATCCGTGGGTTACCGTCTCTTCTTCCCTGCTTTAGCCTTGTGCGCCGCCGGCGGCGCGTCTGCGCTCGCGCTCGCCTCCGCCATCCTCTCCGGCGCGAGCTTGCTATAGATCCGGTCCTTGATCCAGTGCTCGTCCCACCACTCGCGCGGATTCGTCTGCACGCCGTCCACCTGCATGCTGAAGTGAACGTGTACACCGCCGGCCAGGCCCGTCTCCCCAGCGATCCCCATCTTGCCGCCCTTCGTCACCATGTCCCCGACCTTCACGTCGATCCGCTGCATGTGGCCGTAAATCGACTGCACGCCATACCCGTGGTCGAGCACGACGCAATTCCCGTAAATCCCCAGGTCTGTCGCCGAGACCACGCGACCGTCGTTGGCCGCGGTTACCGGCCCCCCAATCACGTCCGAAAGGTCGAACCCCAGGTGCGTCTGCTGGTCCACCTTCTGCCCGTGATAAATGTAATTCCGCGTGTCCGCGAAATCGGCCTCCTCCTTGCCCCAATGCATGAATGGCCCGCGCCACAGAATCTTCTCTTCGGTCTTTAACCGCAGGTCGGCCAGCTGCTGGTTGTTCTTCCGCCGCATTTCTCCATTGATATAGAGGAACCGGTCCAGCAGCGACTTGCCCGGCAGCACCTGCCCGTTCGGATCCACCGAGTTCACCAGCTTTTCCATCAGCGCATCGGTCAACTCGAAATCGCGCACGCGAAACTTCTTGGGAAACAGTTTGAACCAGAAATGGGCCGTCGCCTCCGTGCCCGCCGCGTTCCGCACATACACTACCGGCACGACGTTCGGCGGCAGGTCCCACGGATAGGCAAACATCGAAAACCGTTGCTCCGGATGCCCGGGGAGCGGAAAGCTGCGGAACGTGTACTTACCCACCCTGACGCCGGCCTCGTTCCAGCTTCCGCCCGGCGTAAACGTCACCAGTTCCATCCCGCCCTGGTTCACATAATGCTGCGCCCCATCGGCCGCCACTCGCGGCGGCGCCAGCACGACTTTCAGATCGTATGCCGCCGAATCCGTGCTGCCGCGGAAGTCGTTCGAGACCGCTTCCACCACCAGGCGCGCCGTGCCTTCCTTCAATTCCGGCGCCTTGTTCTTTCCGGCATCGAACGTAACCGCCACCGGCTCTTCATGCCGGTGCCAGAACAGCCGCGTGGAGGGCGTCTTGCGGTCGAGCACTTCGTATTGCGTCCCGTTCTGCTCCACGTACGCTCTCACGCGCCGCACGCCGTGCGGATTGGTCACCAGCACTTTCACGGGCGTGCTGACTCCAATCGCCGTGGGCGCGGGCGTCGCGCTCAGCGTCGTGTGGCCCGACATCCCGAACAACGCGGCTAGCACCAAGGCAACAACCAAAACCAACGAACCGATAATGAATTTCACTTTTTCACCCAGAAATCGAGCCAATCGATAAAGGTCTTGTACCAAAGCAGCGAATTCTGCGGCTTCAGCACCCAATGTCCTTCATCGGGAAACACTAAAAGCTTGGACGGAATTTTTTGCAATTGCAGGGCCGTGAACAGCTCCAGCCCCTGCGTATACGGCACGCGGAAATCTTGCTCCCCGTGGATGACCAGCGTCGGCGTGTGGAAATCCTTCACGTAGCTCGACGGCGACATCTTCTGGTACTCGTCGGGCCTGTCCCAAGGAGTCCCGCCGTATTCCCACAGCGGGAACCAAAGCTCCTCGGTGGCGCCGAATTCGCTGGTCAAGTCGTACACGCCCGCGTGGGAAATCAACGCCTTGAAGCGCTGCGTATGCCCCAAGACCCAGTCCACCATGTAGCCGCCGTAGGAACCGCCCGCCGCCGTCAGCTTTGTGCTGTCCGCATACCCCATGTCGGCCACGACATGGTCCGTCACAGTCATGATGTCGTCGAAGGGTTTGCCGCCCCAGTCCTGATTGATCTCGTCGATGAACTTCTGCCCATATCCCGTCGATCCCCTCGGATTGGGTTGCACGACCAGGTATCCTGCCGCGGCGAACACCTGCGCGTTCCACCGGTACGTCCACGAGTGCCCCCAATTGCCTTGGGGGCCACCGTGAATGAGCATGAGGACCGGATACTTCTTCGTTGGCTGAAAACCGTAGGGCTTCACTACGAAGCTCTGGACGCGCGTACCGTCCTGGGCGTCCACCCAGAAATCTTCCACGGGCGTGAGCTGATAAGTGTTCAGCGTGGCGTCGTTGAGGTGCGTCAACGGAACCGCTGCTCCGCCCGCCGACGATGCACGATAGATCTCCACGGGCGAAATGCCCGTCTGCTGCGTGTACACCATCGTCTTGCCGTCGCGCGTAAGCTGCATGTCGTCCAGTTCGCTGTCGCCGAACGCTACCTTACGCGCACCGCCGCCCTGGATGCTTACCATCTGGATGTTCTGCGTCCCGCGGTCCGCGACTGTGAAGAACAGCGAGCTGGAATCCGGCCCCCAGATAAAGCTGTTCACCCAACGGTCCAGGTTCTCCGTCAGGCTGGTGACTTTGCCCGTTGCCCGGTCCAGCACCATCAGCCGCCACCGGTCGCTCTCGTAGCCTTCGCGCATCTGCGCGCGCCACGCAATGTACTTCCCGTCGGGCGAGTACTGCGGGCTCGCGTCCGCTCCCGCAGTCTGCGTGATCTTGTGCGCCTCGCCGCCCGTCAGCGGCACCACGTACAGGTCCGAGTTGGTGCTGATCGCCGGCACCGGATCGGCGTTCATGGAAAAGCACAGCTCGCGTCCGTCCGGGGAAACGTCGTAATCGTCCGGGCCACCCAGGGAAAACGGAGGCACGTCAACCTTCCCGGGCGTCAGGTCCTTCGGGGCGCCGCCCGCTACGGGAACCACCAGAATATGGCGGCGCCGCTGGCTCGACCAACCCGTCCAGTGCCGGTAAAGCAGCTCTGTGTATATCCGCGCCTTTACCTTGTTGGCGGCCTCGGCTTCGATGTTCTTCTTGTTGCACGCGTCGTCGGCGCCGCAATCCGGATAGAGGGCGCTCGTGAACACCAGGTTCTTGCCATCCTGCGTGATTAGCTCGCCATCGGCTTCGGCCGCGAAGTTGGTCACCTGCTTGGCGTTCGAACCGTCCGGATCCATCAGCCAGACCTGGGACGATCCGCTGCGGTCCGAAATATAGGCGATCCTTTTGGAATCGGGCGACCAGCGCGGACGGCTGTTCGACTGCCCGTCGTGGGTGATCTGTTTGGGCGTACCGCCATCCAGCGGCACGATGTAGATCTGCTGCGGTTTTTGGTTCGCCGCCACGTCCACAGTCTGCACCGTGAAGGCGACCCAGCGCCCATCGGGAGAGATCTGCGGATCCGAAATCCGCTTCAACTCCAGCAGAGCGTTGACGTCGAACGGTCGTTTCTGCGCGAAGACAATCGCGGCGGAAGCAAGCAGGAGGATGAGCTTGCGGCGCATACATGCTGATTGTAACCTCTCAACACGCGACTCCCACCGCCCGCCACGTCTTTCCACTCGGACGCCCTCGGCCGTGTGGGTTACCTGATAGGCCGCGCGGGCACCAGGGTGGGCTGCCTGCTCTTCCGGGCGCCATCCATTCTCGGAGACGATCCGCAGCGCGCCGTCGTCGCCGATGACAATGTTCAGCTCGGCGGCGTCGTGTGCGCTCGAGGCCGTCTCGAAGAATGCTCACCGCGTCTTCCCAGAGGCGGTTCACGCGTTCTCCTATCGGACAAAGGGAGGAAACCTTAACCGGAAGCCACCTTCGGCTGACCGGCCGGTAAGGCCGGGCGTTCTGGGGCGGGAGAGAATCGGGCGTAACGAAGCGAGTTTTTGAGTTTTATTGTTTATTTTGTATTGGTTACAAGCAGCAGAGTAAGCGAGACGCGGCGATCCGGCCTAGCTCTTGGAGGTTGAGGACGTTGGTCGAAACAAAGCCATCCGGGGCGTGAGGGCACGGCGGGCAGATGCTTTCGATCGCCAAGATAACCGCGTGTCTGTTCGGAAAACCGGTCGACAAGTTGCGGTCCTTTCGACTGAGGGCACTACTGAACCTTTAGCGCGTGATTCGTTCCCCTTCACCTGGCCGCCCACGCTGATAAGCTTGAAGACACCATGAAGACGTTGCTCCTCGCCGCCCTGAGCGCCGGCTTGCTTGGTGCGCAGAGCCCCCAGCAAGTTCAGCAGCGAATTCGCAGCAAGATCACTATTTACGACCTCGCGGGCCACACGACGCGCACGCTCTACCAGGCCGACCAAGTGATCGAAGCGCCCAACTGGTCGCGGGATGGCAAGTTCCTGCTGGTGAACACGCAGAACAATCTCTACCGCCTGCCGGCGGAAGGCGGCCAGCCTCAATTGGAACAACTCGATCTAGGCGGCGGCTACCGCTGCAACAACGACCACGATCTCTCGCGCGACGGCAAGCTGCTGGGCTTTTCCGCCTCAAGTCCGGAAGTGCGCGCCTCCCGCGTCTACTTGTCGAATGCCGATGGTTCAAACGCGCACCTGATGACTCCGGCATCGCCCAGCTACTTCCATGGCTGGTCGCCCGACGGCAAATGGATGGCATTCGTCGGCCAACGTGACGGCAAGTTCGAGCTTTTCCGCATCCCTGTGGGCGGCGGCGATGAGCAGCGCCTCACCTCCGCCGGCGGTTACGATGACGGCCCCGATTACAGCCCCGATGGCAAATGGATCTACTTCAACTCCAATCGCAACGGCGGTTGGGACATCTGGCGCATGCCGCCCGATGGCGCCGGTTCGGCCGATGCCAAGGCCGAGCGCGTCACCAGCGACGAATGGGAAGACTGGTTTCCACACCCCTCGCCCGACGGCAAATGGATCCTGATCTTCTCGTTCCCGCACGGCACCGCGAATCACAACGGCCGCATGGATGGCGTGACGCTGCGGATTATGCCGGCACCCGGCGCGAAGATCGGGCCCGCCAAAATCGAAGTGCTGACGAAGTTTTTCGGCGGCCAGGGAACGATCAACGTCAATTCCTGGTCACCGGATTCGAAGCGGTTTGCGTACGTGGTGTATGAGCCGGTTGAGTTGTGAATCGCAGTTCTTACCAGGACAGCGGGCGCGACCGCTCTTTGGTCGAGGCTCCGATATGGGTGTGCACATTCATCGTCGAACTGGATCGGCTCAATGAACGGTGATCATCGCCGCATTGCTCACTACGCCGCCGGCGTTGATCTGGGCCTGGTAGGTCCCTGGGGCCAGCTGCGGCACGAAGAAGTTCACCTGGTAGAGTCCCGAAAATCCCGGTGCGAGACCGGCGAAGAACACGGTAGCGGGCTCTCCGCCGACGGTCGCCGTAACGTTGGCGGCCGTCGTGGAAAGAGCGTTGAGAGACGCTGCCACCCCTGCAGACACTGATGGTGATGTCGCTCCCAAGCCCGTGACGAACATCGCCGCCGCGCCTCCTGCCGACACCTGGGCAGGAATGACAGCAGCCGCGTTCTGCCCGATCAGAAAAATCCCGGGCGCCGCAGGTACAACATTCACGGCCGTTGCGCCGGCGGGCGACCCGCTGACCGTCACCGCAATGGTTGCCGTGCCGATTGAGGTCTGCGGCGGTACCTGGAAGTTGATCTGGCCTGCACTGGCATAGAGCAGAGGCGCGGGTGTGCCGTTCACCGTAACGGAAGCACCGCCCAACGTCAGAGGCAGCGGGAAGACCCCGGCCGCGGCCGTGGATGGCGCCAGGCCTGTGCCATACAGGCTCGCAATCGATCCAGGTGAAACAGCAGTGCGGTCGCCGCTCGCCGCGTTCGAAACCGCCATCCCCGACGCGCCGCCATTCAGCAGCCCATACACCGCCAGCGAGTTTTGAGTGCCCGCGTACACCTTTCCATTGGCGATCATCGGTGCGGTGAACTTTACATAGGAACCCAAGGCGTCGCGCGAGGAGTTCTGCGCGGTATTGTAAAGCTCCTTCGCCAGGTTCGTGGCATCGTAGGCGCGCAGGACACCGCTCGATTCGAGGATCCACACGATGCCGCCGCTCGATCCATTCGCCGAAATCGAAGGCACGCATCCGGGAAAGCCGAAGCTTTCCGCGCTGGTGGTGGAGGGCCGCACGCTCATCTGTGCCTGCGAAATCGGGAACGCCTTCAGGTTGTCATTGGCACCGCAGAAATAGATAACTTGGTTGAAGTACGCCGGATTGCCGAATAACGAGCCGATGGCGGAAGGAATCGACTGCACGATCTGGCTGTCCGATCCGGAGTTCCACCCGCCCAGGTGATCGCGGTCGAGCAGGTAGATGCGGCCTTCCTTGCCCGCGCCGGTCATCAGATGCGGATGCGCGGCGCTGCCGGCCGCGTCCGGGAGCAGCGCCACACCGGCCGAGCCTGTATCGGTATCGCCCGCATTCAGCGGGGCGTAATTGAACGGCGTGAAGTAATCCGCCACCGCGACGCCGTTCGCGGTAGAAAGCTTCACGTAGCTTTCGCCCAGGTTCGGGCCGCCGCTCGCATAGTTGAAGTCGCCGTTGGCGCTCACCACATAGATGTTGCCTGCCGCATCCGCCGCCGGCGCCGCGCCGCCCGTCCAAAACGACGCTTCGTTGCCGTTAGGAGTGCTGTTGTAAACCGAGACCTGCTGGAGCGTCGTGGCATTGTAGCCGATCAGCCACCCGTGATACGGCCCGATATCGCAGTGCGACGACCACGCCGTGTAGACCACGCCATTCAAGAGCAGCAGACCAGGCCGCTGCTTGTAATCCTTGGCGCGGAAGGTCAGGGTGGTGCCGCCCTCGCCGGTGCCGGGATAGGTGGCCTGGATGATCACCGGGCTATTGCTGCGCTCCTGACCCGTGGCGCTGTCGAGAGCATGCAGGCGGTGGACGTAGGTGCCCGATTCCTTCGTCATGGCGACGGTGTAGAGCGTGCCCGATTGCGGATCGATCACCGGCGTGCTGGTGATGCCGAGTTCCGGCGTGATCTGATCGCAGCCGGTGTCCTGATAAGGCACGGTGGTTACGCCGCCGGACGGATTCAGGAAACTGACCTGCCACAGCGCCGCGCCGCCGCCATCGGCATCGAATGCATACACGCTGTCGTGTTCCGTGACCACGTAGACCACGTTATGGAGGCCTTTGCCCGGAATGTTCACCGCAGGAACATACAGCGGTTGGGCGTAGACGTAGCCATCCACCGGATTGGAGAACAGCTTGCCGAACTGCGCGGCGCTGACATCCGAGGGATTGAGGACTGTCTCATTCAGGTTCGCGCCGGCGCGAGAGAGGTCGTACTGATACGTCAGCACGCTGATCTGCGCGGCCAGGGGGCAGGCGGCCGCAAGGAAAAGCAGAGACTTCCGCATGGCAATGGCGTGATGCTACCACGCGCACGGTGCAAAGCGAAATGTAAGGTTTTGCACTGCCTGCGGGGATGACCGCTCGGTCGCGGCTCCGATATGGCGTGCACGTTCGTATAGGGAGCGCACACCGAGCTAGTACGAGAATCGCAGACCCAACTGTACGATCCGCGGATAATTTGCCTGGTTCGTGATCTGGCCGAAGGTGGCAGAGCCGAATGTAGTGTTCAGGTTGTCGAAGAGCGGCGTGTTCGTCAGGTTGAAGACCTCGAACCGGAACTGCGCCTTAAAGGCTTCATGAATCGAGTAGCTCTTGAACATCGAGAAATCGCAGGTGGCCTGGCCTGGGCCGCGTATAGGGATGGTGCGGCTCACGTTGCCGAAGGTGTAGGCGGGGGCCTGCGTGAACGCCGAAGCGTTGATATAGTGTGCCAGCCGATCCTCCAACGACCCGCTGGTGGCAGCCGAAATGCCTGCGGCATTGGGACGCTGCACGCTGGTGCCGATGATTGAATTGAGATTCGACTGGCTGAGGGCCAACGGAAATCCGGACTGCATGGTGGTTTGCAGGTTCACGTTCCAGCCGCCGGCCACTGCCTTCATCAACCAGTTCTTGCCGCCGAACGGGAGCGTGTAGTTGATGGCGGTAGTCCAGCGCAGCGGCGTATCGACAATGGACCGTCCCCATTCCGCCGCGCGATTGTAGTTGTCCTGCGAGGCCGTGCTGCCGTTCCCGTCGTAGGTGTTGCTCGATCCGTTGGAGTCGTTCTCATTGCGCGACCAGGTGACGGTGGTCAACAGGTTCAGGCCGTGTCCCACGCGCTTCTGCGCTTTGGCGTAGAAGGAATAGTACAGCGCGTGGCCCTGATCGGAATTTACCAGCGAGACGGTGCCAAATTCCGGGAACGGCAGCAGCAATTGGGCCTGCGTCGTGGTGGCCGCCGCCAGGTTGACCACACCGCCCGCGGTGCCGTAGAAGGGATTCGGCACTTTGCTCGCGAGCTTGCTGCCCAGCGAAAGGTACGGGGCGGGCAACTGGTTGATGTTGATGCTGGGCGTGCCTTGAATCAGGTTGTGTGAAGTGGAGCCGGCGAATCCCGCCACGACGGCGACGCCCTCAGGCAACTCGCGCTGCACGTCGAACGAGTACTGGTGCACGCGCGTGGATCGTGCACTTGAATCGTAAGCTGAGATATTCTGCCCGCCGATGCCCGTGGTGAGGCCCAGCCCATTGCCGGACGGCTGCAGGATTCCCGACGGAAACGGATTGTTCAACGAATTGGCGGGCGTGGCGCCGCCGTCGTTGGACGCGACATAGTTGGTGGTGGCGGTATAGCCGAAGGTGGACTGTAATCCGAAAGACAGGGGCGCCCAGAACAAGCCGTAGCCGCCGCGCAGGACGGTCTTCGAACCGAGCGCATACGCGAAGCCGGCACGCGGCCCGAGCTTGTCATGGTTGGGATTGCCGGCCGCAGTTCCGTAGCCGTTCTGCCCCGCATATTCCAGCACACCGAGAGTCGTGATGCCGCTGACTTGGCTCTGGACGGGATTCACGGCCTTCGGATCGAAGGCCGGATTGAAGCGGTTATTGGGCGCGAAGATACCCGTCTCGTATTCGTAACGCAGGCCGAAGTTGAGCGTGAGCTTCGGCGTGAGGCGGAGGTCATCCTGCACATAGGCGGCGCCATAGCGCATCATGTTCGACAAGCTGTCCGACGTGACCACGCTACCGGCCGACGGATAGCCGAGCAGCATACTCGCCAGGCTAGCGCCGGTGCCGAGCACGGCTGAGCCCGACGAGTTTTCATTGTTGGTGAATCCGGAGCTGAAACTGTAGGAACCGACCGTGGGCGCCGGAGTGCCCGCCACATGAATGGCGCGGTAGTCGCCGCCCATCTTCAGATTGTGCCGGCCGACGAACTTCGACATTGTGCCAGAGAAGCTGGTCGAGTAATAGAAAGTGTTGGTTGGGCCGGAGCCGCCGTAACTCACCAGATCGCTCATGGAGATGGAAGGAAAGTACTGCTGGGACGAGGGCAGTTGGAAGCTCTGGATCAGCGATGGCGCGAAGCCCAGCGATGCGAGGTTGAATCCCTGGCTGAGCGCATAGATGTAGTTCGGATAGCGATTGAATCCCCAGCGCAGCGAAATCACGGTAGTGGGCGTGGCGGTGATGGTCGTGTTGGCCTGCGTGGCATCGACGTGGCGGTCAATCAGCGACTGGTTGAGGGATGCGATGTTCTGGAAGTACGGATAACTCGGCTCGCGGCTGCCGTAGTGCAAATAAGACAGGGAGGCGCGCCAGCGAGTGGTGATTTCCTGATCGACTTTGAAATCCAACTGGTCGGCGCGGTCGTACTGCGGAACGGTGACGGAGTAGTTGTTCGCGCCGTAATAAGAGCCTGGCGTATTCGGCAGCGGGAAATAGGAAGCGAGCTTGAGCCCGACTGGGTTGATCTCTCCGGCGGGAATCACATTGCCGGGAAACGGCTGGCGTGTGTAGGCGCCGGTCGGACCGATGACGGTGCTCAGCGGATCGTAGATGGTTTCGAGGCTGCCGTTGGTGTACCGGCTCTGCGAAAAATCCCCGGTACGCTCGGCGGCGGTGGGCACCGCGATCTTGCTGGAAGAAGTCTGGTTCTGTCGATAAGCCTCGCCCGCGATCCAGAAGAACGTTCGATTGTGACCGTTATAGAGATGAGGAACAACCACCGGCCCGCCGATAGAGCCGCCGTAGTTCTTCCACATCTGCGGCACCTGCGGAATGCCTGCGGCGTTGGCGAAGAAGTTATTGGCGATGAGCGCGTTCACCCACTCATATCCGAAAGCGGAGAAGTGCAGCGCGTTGCCGCCGGACTTCAGATACATGTTGAAGGTGCCGCCGCCGGTGCGGCCGACTTCGGCATCGTAGGTACTGATCTGCAGCTTCACTTCCTGCGTGGCTTCGATCGTGGGAACGATCACCGCCTGATTGGCCGAGTTGGTGATGGCAATGCCATCAAGCGTGTAGTTGTTGCCGGTGACCGGCCCACCGTTGATAGAGATCTGCGACGAGCCGCTCTGGTCTTCCATGCGGTTGAATTTCGGGTCGCCCGCCGGCGTGACGTTCTGCGAAATCTTGACGGTTTCGTAGAAAGGATTGCGGCCCATGTTGGGCAGATCGTCGAGCTTCTGCTTGTCGATCACCTGGCCGGTAGAAGCGTTGGCGGCTTCGACCAGGGGCACCTCCTCGTTGACGTTGACGGTCTCCACGACATCGCCGAGTTCCAGCTTGATATCCACCGTGGGGAAGCCTTGCGTGGCCACGACCACGCCAGCGTGCTCGAACTTCTTGAATGAAGGCGCTTCGGCGCGCAGAGCATACGTTCCCGGGTTGACAGCGGTGAAAGCGTACTCGCCCGATTCGTTGCTCAGAGTCGCGCGCTGCTCGCTGGTGGCCTGATTGATGAGCGTGACTTTGACATCAGGAACTACGGCGCCGCCCTGGTCGGCAACTTGTCCGCGAACGCCGCCCTGAAACGTCTGCGCCGGTGCGCACACTGCGGCAAGAGCAATCAGCAGGAAACTTCGGTGGAACATGAGATCATCCCCTCGGCGTGTATAGACACACCTCCGGCGGACGCGGCGCGCCACAGCTCACTACGGAGAGCTCAGATGGAAGGAATGGGCGCTGGGCTCACCCCTGAAACCCAGCGTCCGTGTACAACAAGGAAGACAGAATTCAGAAGCCAGAAGTCAGAATGCACCAGCTGGCGCGTATCCCCTCGCGCCATTCTGTCTCCTGACGCCTGCCGCCTGTCTCCTCCCCGTCACCAACTAACCCCAGACTTTTTCGACAGCTTCCGTAAACTTATTCATCTCTTCCTGCGAGCCCACCGTAACGCGGACTTTGGTGGGCCATACCGGCCAAATGCGGCCGATGATCACTTTCTGATCGGCCATGGCGCGGGCAAATTCCATGCCGGGCCGTTTCACTTCCATCATGAAAAAGTTGGCCTGGCTGGGAATGAACGAGAAGCCCTTCTTCTCCAGGAATGCAAAGGTATTCTCGCGGACCTTCTTCGCCTGGGCGCGGCGCTCGGCCACCAGGTTCTTCACCCGGAGGCTGGCGGTGGCGCAGGCCGTGCCGGTGACCGGCAGAAATCCGCTGGAGCTGAACGGCCGCATTTTGTTCAGGAGGTCCGGCCGTCCGACGGCGAAACCGGCGCGCAGTCCAGCCATGCCGTAAATCTTCGAGAAAGTGCGCAGCACGATAACATCCTTATCGGCCGCCACCATATCCGCCATGGATTCGGCATCGTCGGAGAAGTGGATATAGGCTTCGTCCACGACAACCACGGCATCCTTCGTCTTATTCGCCAGCAGGTATTCGATATCCTTGCGGCGCGTCAGCGTGCCGGTGGGATTGTTGGGGTTGCAGACGTAATAGGCGCCGGCTTCGGGGTCGGCCCTGATCATGGCTTCGGCGTCGTGCGAGTAGTCGTCGCGCAGCGGTACCGGCACTACTTTCGAGCCGATGAACTCGGGAGCGCGGTTGACATAGCCGGGATTGGCGACCACATAGGCGCGGGTCGGCGAGCTGAAGGCACACATGGTGCGGTGCAACGGATCGCTCGACCCAGCCGTGGCCATGACGTAGCTCTCTTTGACGCCCATAGTTTCGGCGATGGCCTTGGTGAAATCGCCGTTCTCGTTGTGCGGCGAGTAGCGCCAGCCCATGGGGGCGACCTTCACGAGCGCCTCCAGGCCCTCCTTGCATGGACCCTGCGGGTTTTCGTTGGAGCTGATCCGCACCACGTCGGCGCCATAGGCTGGGCGCATACCGCCGCGCATCCGCTGCTCGGCATCCTGCGCCATTGCGTATTCGTTGTAGAACGGGAGTGCCGCGCCAGCCGACAGAAGAGTGGCCATGCGGCCAATCTGGCGGCGGGTGAAGCCTCGCTGTTCCAATGATTCCACCGTTTGTTTCGACAGCATCCCAATACCTCCCTAATCAAATTCGCTTTGCAGCTTCGGCAGCGGCGGAGCGGATTCGCCCTCCGGTCGCACGAAATGATGATACACCGATCGGACCACGTAGATCGCGCAGCCCGCAGCCACAGCCGCGATCGCGTTCACCATTAGTACCGCTACCGCTGTGATTAAAAACGCAGCAGCGTCGGCTCGGGCCATCTTGTGCAGACGCCGCCAGGTGCTCCATTCCAACAGACAGATGCCGGTGTATGCGGTGACGCCGGCCAGCGCGGGAACGGGAATGTGCGAAACAAACCCTGCGGTGAATTCCAGAAACGCCACCAGAAACAGACCGTGCATCAGATTCGAGACTCGCGTGGTGCCGCCGCAGCGCACAATGGCGATGCTGCGCGCGGGAATCCCCACGCTCAGCGGCGCGGCAAAGACGCCCGCGCAGAGATTCGCAATGCCGTAAGCGCCCAGCTCGGCATCGGCATCGGTGCGCTTGAGATGCTTGCGGCACAGGCGGAAGTGCTCGACCACGCGCGAGGTGATCAGCAGGTTGACCGACGAAACGATCGCCAGTCCCAGGGCCTGCGGTAACACCGTGAACACGTCGCCGGGCGCCCAGGCGAAGCCGACGAACGGCGGAAAGGCGGCAGGCAGCGCGCCTACTTCGTGCTCATGCATACCAAAAATGCGAGCCAGCAACAGGGCCGCGAGGACACCGATGAGCGGCGCCGGGAGCTTGTGGGAGCGCCATGCGGCCGCGGCGGCGCCCAGCACCACAACCAGCCCCAGGACGAAGGAATCCGCATGCAGGTGGGCGATCTGGCTCAGCGTCTCCAGCAACAGCGCCAACGTGGAGTCGCCGAGGCTGCCGTGGGACGGCACCACCCCGAGGATCACATGCAGTTGCGAAACGAACATCATGGCTCCGATGCCGCAGGAGAAACCCGAAACGACGGCCAGCGGAATCCGATAAATATAACGACCCAGGCGCATGATGCCGAACGCCATCATCATGGCGGCGGCCACCAGCGAGATTTTGGCGGCGCCCCCCAATCCCTGATGGCGCACTGCCGCTGCGATAAATGGAACCGTCGCGGAAGCGGTTCCACCGACCAGCACCGGGTTGCGTCCCAGGATGGCGGTTATGGGCGCCGTTAAAATTGAGGTGAAGACTCCCAGCACGGGAGGCAGGCCCATGAGCTGCGCCATGGCCAGCCCATATGGCAGCGCAATCAGGGCCGCGATCGCCCCACCGAAGCAATCGCCCAAAAACAAACGGACACTATAATTGCGGATGAATTTCATCGGAACTTGTATATAAGGTTTCGCTGAAGACAGGAGCGACCAACGCTCAGGCCTGGAGCTCGGCGCCGCACGGGGCGAGGGAAGACCGGGCACCCTAAGAAAGGGCACGCCCTCGATACACTGCCGTTAAGTTACGTTAACCGATTGGTTGCGGGATGTCGAATCGAAAACATTGATAAGGGCCATAAATGGGGGGCGGGGCTCTCGCAAAGGTGCGAAAAGGAATAAGGGAAGTCAGGACCCTATTGACATCCGATATCGACTGTCGATATTATCGGTGGCGTGGCAAAAACCGTCGAGATTCTCCAGGGCACGCTCGATCTGCTGATCCTTCGCACGCTCGAATTGAGGCCGCTACATGGTGTGGCGATCGCGGACCGTATCGAGCAGGTTACGAAGGGGACATTTGTGGTGGGGCCGGGGTCGCTGTTTCCGGCGCTGCACCGGCTGGCGGAAAAGGGCTGGATTGAAGGCCAATGGGGCGAGCAGGAGACCGGCCGACGCGCCAAGTGCTACTCCATGACGCGATCGGGGCGCATGCAGTTGGCCAAGGAGCAGCGCAATTGGGAGAGGATCCTGACGGCGATGAACCAGGTTCTGACGCAGGAGGGTTAGGCGATGGCATGGGCGTCCCGCTGGACGAGTTTGTGCCGGAATCTGCTGCGGCGCGAAAGAGTGAACGCGGATCTGGACGAAGAGGTGGCCAGCTACTTCGCGACGCTCGTAGAGCGGCGACAGGCGCAGGGACTCCCGGTGGAGGAGGCCAGGCGGGCCGTGCGCCTCGAATTCGGCAGCGGGCAACAAGTGAAAGAGACGGTCCGGGACGTGCGCATGGGAGCGACATTCGACACAACGTTTCAGGATGTGCGTTATGCGCTCCGGTCGCTGCGCAAGAGTCCGGCATTCGCGCTCACGGCGATCCTCTCGCTGGCGCTGGCGATCGGCGCGAACACGGCGATTTACTCGATTGTCGATGCAGCACTGCTGCGTCCGCTGCCGGTGGCGGAACCGGACCGGCTGTTCGCCCTTTCGACTTTGCAGATCCAGATACCGGGGCAGGACCGGCCGGCCCAGGATTACAGCTTCAGCTATCCCTTATATCAGCAGTTCCGCGCCGCGGCGGGAGATTCCGCGCGGCTCGGGCTGTTCAGCAACGGAAATCTGACGGACATCCAGATTCCGAATCGTGGGGCGCCGATGGAGAAGGCGGTCTGCGGGTTCATCTCGGGCGACGCGTTCGATATCCTGCACGTGCAGCCGGTGCTGGGCCGCGTCTTCACGACGGCCGAAGACCGCGTGCCGTGGGGGCATCCTTACGCCGTGATCAGCTACGACTATTGGCAACGCCGCTTCCAGGGAGACCGCGGCGTGCTAGGAAGGCACATTCAGTATGGGCGCCACAATTTGACGATAGTGGGCGTGGCGCGCAAAGGGTTTTTCGGCGTGGAGCCGGGCAAGTTCGTCGATATATGGATTCCCGCCATGATGTACAGCAAGGCGGCATTGACCGACTCCGGCTGGGGCTGGTTCCGCATTTTAGGCCGGCTCTCGACTGGAGCGACACGCGCCGCGGTACGGGCACGGCTGGCGCCAGTATTCGATGCATATGAGCAGGAGCTGGTACGGCGATTCCCGATGACGCCCGAGCCGATGCAGAAGCAATACCGCGAGCGGCCACTGCTCATACACGCCGCCGCGACCGGCGCTTCGAATTTTCAAGTCGACTTCGGACGGCCCCTGTGGATTGTGCTGGGAGTGGGCGCGGGAATTCTGCTGATCGCGTGCGCCAATATCGCGAGTCTGCTGCTGGCGCGATCGAGTGTGCGCTCCGCGGAGATGGCGATGCGCATCTCGCTGGGCGCTAGCCGGGCGCGGCTGATCCGCCAATTATTGACGGAAAGCCTGACGGCGTCGGCGATCGCGGGGGTGCTGGGTTGGGCACTGGCGCAGGCAGCCGCGCCCGTGCTGGTAGCGATGCTGTCGGACCGGGCGAATCCCGTGCGCTTCGCTCTTTCCATGGACACACGTGTGTTGCTCTTTTGCGCGGCGGTTTCGGCTGCGGCGGCGGCCATCTTCGGAGTGCTGCCGGCATGGCAAGCATCGGCAGCGAAACCCTTGCGGGAACTTCACGGGCTGCGCACGGAAGCGCGCAAGCTTAGGTTGGGCAGGGCGTTCGTCGGGGTGCAGGTGGCTTTCGCATTCCTGCTGATCGTCGGCGGAGCGAGTTTCCTGTTCAGCCTGCGGAATCTTCTAGCGGTGGATACGGGATTCAATCCGCACAATGTGGTTGTGATCAACGTCAGCACGCAGCTGAACGACATTACGCAGAAACCGGAGCTGAACGTCTTTCTCGACGAGTTGCAGCGGCGGGTGGAGGGTCGTCCCGGCATCCAGGGGGCCGCGGTGGGACATGCGGGGGGACTGTTTGAAGGGAGCCACACGTCGATGGAGGTGATTGTGCCCGGCCGGCCGCGCCCGGACCGGCAGGAGTACACCATGCCGGCTTCGCCGCGCTACTTTGCAACCATGCAGCTCCGGCTTCTGGCGGGGCGTGAGTTCGAGCAGCGTGATCGCGATTACCAGTACAGCGGTCCGCCTGCGAGGATCGTCAATGACGCGCCTGCCGAGAAGTATTTCGGCAACGAAGATCCCGCGATGGGTCCGCGGCCGGTCATCGTGAACCAGGCATTCGTGCAGAAATATTACGGAGACGAAAATCCGCTCGGCAAGGTGTTCGTGACGACCAACGGTGGACGCCGTGAAATCATAGGGGTGGTTGGGAACGCGCCATATGGGTCTCTGCGCGAGGGACCGCAGCCGATAGTCTACTTCGTGGTGCGGGGTACAAACTTTGTGGCGCTTTACATCCGCACGAAGATGGACACGGGCTCGGTGGTGAGGCTGGTGGAGCGCGAAACGGAAGCGATGGGACACAACACACGCATCCGCGGCGGCACCACGCTCGATACGCTGATCGGCAACACGCTACTGCGGGAGAAGCTGCTGGCGGGCATCGGCGGAACGTTTGCGCTGCTAGGGCTAATGTTGGCGGCCATAGGGCTGTTCGGGTTGCTGAATTATTCGGTGACGCGGCGGAGGAAGGAAATCGGCATACGGGCGGCGCTGGGCGCACGAGCTTCGTCGCTGGTGCTGCTGGTGCTGCGCGATCTGGCATGGCTGATCGCCGGAGGTCTTGCTGCGGGGCTGGGCTGCTCGCTGGTGCTGATGAGTGTTGTGCGATCGCTTCTGTTCGGCGTGGGTGCGGTTGACCCGGCGGTGCTGATCACAGCGGCCGCGGTATTCTTTGCGGCGACGCTGATCGCGGGCGGACTGCCGGCGGGAAGAGCAGCGGCGATTGATCCGATGGTAGCGCTGCGGGAAGAGTAAAACGCAGCCTTAGCGTTTCGCTTTTAGCTCCCGTACGCGCGGGCCGGGTAACAATCAGCGGCCGGATTCGTCTCTTTGGATGAGTGCGAGACTTTCTACGACGTTTGCTGCCTACCTTCGATGGTGACCGGAAGGCGATCGAGCGGATCAACTTCATGCGGAAAGAGCTCGCCCGGGTGGGTGATGACCAACTGCGCCAGGAGGCGGGGGGAGCGCGTGGGCTGGTGGAGTTCGTGGCAGTGGCGGCGGCCGCGGCGTCGCGAATTCTGGGGCAGGAGATGTACGACGTGCAGCTTCGCGGAGCGCTGGCGCTGACGCGCGGGGACATCGCGGAAATGCAGACGGGCGAGGGCAAGACCTTGGCCGCGGTGCCGGCGGTGGGGTGGCTCGCGCGCGGGCACAGCGGCGTACACGTCATGACCGTGAACGATTATCTGGCGCGGCGCGATGCGCACTGGATGGGCGACATCTACCGGCTCCTGGGGCTCTCTGTGGGCTTTGTGCAACAAGGCATGACGCCCGCGGAACGGCGCGCGGCTTACGCGTGCGACATCACATACGCGACCGCCAACGAGATAGGGTTTGACGTCCTGCGTGACCGGCTGGCGCTGCGGCTGGACGAGCAGGTACACAGGCCATTTCACGCGGCGGTGATCGACGAAGCGGATTCCATTCTGATCGACGAAGCGCGCATTCCGCTGGTGATCGCAGGCGGCGACACCGACGATTCGGCCCTGGCTTACGTAGCCGACCAGGTGGTGCGGCGTTTCGCCGCCGGAGCGCACTACACCGTGGACGTGGGCGCGCACAATGCCGCGCTCACCGACGCAGGCATCCGCGCGGTGGAAGACGCATTGGGCTGCGGCAACCTTTTCGAAGAGAGCAATCTGCGGCTGCACACGGCGGTGCAGGATGCGTTGGAGGCGCACGCGCTGCTGCGGCGCGACGTGGATTACCTGGTGAAGGGCGGCGCCATCGAGATGGTGGACGAGTTCAAGGGTCGGATCGCTCTGAACCGGCGCTGGCCGGCTGGGCTCCAAACGGCCGTGGAAGCCAAGGAAGGGGTGGCTCCGAAATCGCAGGGGAGGGTGCTGGGATCGACGACAATTCAGCACCTGATCGCGCTGTATCCGTGGGTTTGCGGCATGACCGGCACCGCAGCCACGCAAGCTGAAGAGTTTCAGAAGGTCTATGGGTTGTATGTGGAGACGATTCCAACCAATCGGCCCGTGTTCCGCGTGGATGAAGCGGACGAACTGTTCGAGACGAAGGCAGAGAAGGAATTGGCCGTAGCCGACGAGATCCGGAGCGTGCACTCGACCGGGCGGCCGATCCTGGTTGGAACGGCAAGCGTGGAGGAATCGGAGCGGCTGAGCGGGATGCTGCCGGACATGCCGCACCACGTGCTGAACGCGCGCAACGACGAAGTGGAGGCGGCGATCGTCGCACAGGCGGGAGAGCGCGGCGCGGTAACAATATCGACCAATATGGCCGGGAGAGGGACCGACATCCGGCTAGGCGAAGGCGT
>Ga0126381_100000766_pt1 | contig 35033 bp, 36 predicted proteins | sample PanSoiMetPlot_28_FD_96465 | JGI IMG/M metagenome (GOLD analysis project Ga0126381, IMG submission 96465) | Tropical forest soil microbial communities from Panama - MetaG Plot_28 | ecosystem: Environmental > Terrestrial > Soil > Tropical forest > Bulk soil | place: Panama | collected 2016-02-17 | reverse complement strand
TATTGGAAGTAAGCCGGGGAGGAAATTAACTCCCACCAAAGCGAGACTAACCTCTAAACTGAAAGACCCCTGAAGCAACCTCCCCGGCGCCCGCAAGGGTTTGGGTCTTTACAGAGTCTCGAAGAACCCGCAAAGCCAGAATGATAAGATGATGATTAATCATTTAATCTCTTCATGCCTTTGCGCCGCTTAACGATCCTTGGTTCGACTGGATCGATCGGGACGAGCACGCTCGACGTAGTTCGGCAGAACTCGGATCGATTCAGCGTATTCGCACTGGCGGCGGGGCGCAACATCAGACTCCTCGCCGAGCAGATTCAGGAGTTTCGGCCACAGGTAGTAGTTGTGCAGGAGGCGTCTGACGTCGACCGTCTGCGCACCCTTCTTCCAAATTCCGGAATCGCCGAAATCCTGAGCGGCAACGAAGCGCTGATTCAGGTTGCGGTAGCGTTGGAAGCCGATACGGTGATGTCCTCGATCGTGGGCGTGGCGGGGCTTGAGGCAACGTACGAGGCCGCCCGGCGCGGCAAACGAATTGGCCTTGCCAATAAGGAAACGCTGGTTTCCGCCGGCGAACTGGTGATGGATGCCGTTCGAAAGTCCGGCTCCGAGCTCATTCCGGTGGACTCCGAGCACAACGGCGCGCATCAGTGTTTACGCGCGGGACTCCGCAAAGAGGCGACCAAGCTCATCCTTACCGCGTCAGGTGGTCCATTTCGGACGACGCCGAAGGAATCGCTGACATGGGTGACACCGGCGGACGCGCTGAAGCATCCTACGTGGAAGATGGGGAACCGCATCACGATCGATTCGGCCTCCTTAATGAATAAGGGGTTCGAAGTGATCGAAGCGCGTTGGCTTTTTGATTTCGGGGCTGACGAAATCGAAGTTGTGGTGCATCCGCAGTCGACGGTCCACGCGATGGTGGAATACCTCGATGGGTCGGTGATCGCTCAGGTATCCGCCACGGATATGCGGATGCCGATACAGTATGCGCTGACTTGGCCTGACCGCTCGAACGCGCCGGTTCCGAAGATTGACTGGACACAAGCGCGGAAGTGGGAATTTCACGCGCCCGATTTCGATAAGTTCCCGCTGCTGGGTCTCGCGTATGAGTCGCTGAGACGCGGGGGAGCCGCCGGATGCGTGCTGAATGCGGCGGATGAGATCGCAGTCGGCGCGTTCCTCGAAAAGAAGATCGCATTCACGGATATCGCGCGCGTGGTGGACGAAACTCTTCAGCGCATCCCTCATCGCGAGCCCGCAAGTGTGGCCGAAGTCCTGGCTGTCGACGAAGAAGCGCGTCGGATGGCAAAGAAAGTGATTGAGACAAACCCGGTCAGGGTGGGTCCGGCGGGTGTGCCGGCGCAGGTGTAAGGAATTCTGTAAATGAGCATTGTTTCCCTTCTTACGAATGTTTGGTGGCTACTGGTCCTGATCGGAGTCATGATCCTGGTTCACGAACTGGGCCATTTCTGGGCCGCCCGCGCGTTCGACGTGAAGGTGGACGTATTCAGCTTCGGCTTCGGACCACGCCTCTTCGGTTTCAAGCGCGGCGAAACCGACTACCGTTTCTCGCTTTTCCTATTCGGCGGTTACGTAAAGATGGCGGGTGATCAACCGGGCGACGCGGGATCAGACGACCCGCGAGGGTTTATGACGAAGGCGCGGTGGCAGCGCCTGATCATCGCGTTCGCCGGGCCATTCATGAACATCGTTCTCGCGATCGCCGTGCTGACCGGCCTGTTCATGGTCTCTTATCAGCGGGTCATCGACGATCGCGGCGCCGTGATTGGTCATCTCATGCCGGATTCTCCCGCGGCGAAGGCGGGGCTTCAGGTCGGCGACAAGATTGTCCGGCTGAACGGGAAAGATAACCCCGACTGGGAAGACATTATTACCACCGAGTGGGGCAGCGTCGGGAGCCCGATGACGGTCAGCTACGATCGCGGTGGCCGCATTTTCGCAACTTCTGTTTCCCCCGTGCTTGACGACAAAACCGGCTTGGGTGACGCGGGGTGGGAAGGTCAGAACGAAGTTCAGGTCGGGGCCATCACCGATGGCATGCCGGCGGCTGGCGCGGGGTTGCGGATGGGCGACCTGATGGTGAAGGTGAACGGAATTCCGATCCACTCCCGGCTGACATTGCCGGAAGTGATCCGTAAGAGCGACGGCAAGCCCGTGACGCTCGATTACATCCGGAACGGGGCGTCTCACACGGTCACGATGAAGCCGGTTTATAAGAATCTGGATGGCACTCCCCGCTGGATGATTGGCGTCGCGACCGAAGTAAAGCTGAATATCCAAAAGACGCGGCTTTCGTTCCCCGCCGCTCTTGCGGAATCGGTCCGACAGAACGAAGAGTACGGCACGCTGATCGTCCGTGTGTTCCGCGGAATTCTGGAGCGACGTATGCCGGCGAAGAACCTGATGGGACCGATCGGCATCGCGCAGTCGGCGACTCAGGCCGCCTCTGAAGGACCGGCGTCATTCCTGACGCTGATGAGCATGGTCAGCCTGAATCTCGCGATCGTGAACCTGCTCCCGATTCCGATTCTCGACGGCGCCATGATTCTGACGCTTCTTGTCGAAATGGTGATGGGACGCGATATCAGCATGAATGTGAAAGAAGCGATGCTAAAAGTGGGCTTCGTCTTCCTGATGATGCTGATGGTATTCGTTATTTACAACGACATCGCGCGCCGCATGCCTCCAGGCTCCGCACTGCCGCCTCACGGCGCGATTTCCCGAAGCCAATAGGGCGCTTTTTTCATCTGCTAACCTGACACAAGCTTATGGAGTGTACGTGTGTCCGACATACGGAACTGCCGAACACGTCGAAGCTTTTTTCGGACCTGATTTATCATTTCGAACGGGTTAAGGATCTTTATTCGGCCTCCCCGAACGACATTGAGGCGCTGGAAGACGCGTCGCATTTCGTCTTTCCCGAAGACCGGCGCGCGCGAGTTGTAGAAGCGCTTGCGCCAATGAATCAGGGCAGCGCTTCGCTGACGAGGCTTGCCCAGCCGGGAACCGTTGCGATCGTGACGGGTCAGCAAGTGGGATTGTTTTCCGGGCCCGCATACACGGTTTACAAGGCGCTGACAGCGATTCGGATCGCGCGTGAACTGGAGTCACGCGGCGTCGCGGCAGTGCCTGTTTTCTGGCTCGCCACCGAGGATCACGATTTCGCCGAAATCGATCACGCATGGGTGTTCGACGCGTCGCACCGGCCCGTGCGGCTCGAAGTACGCTGCGATGCGGCCGAGGGACGTCCGGTGGGTGGAATCGTGCCTCGCGAGTTTCCGCTTGAGGACCTGCGATCCGCGTTGGTGGGACTGCCGTTCGCCGACGAGACTCTCGCGCTCGTTGAGCGTGCTTACCGCCCGGGCGCATCTATGGGCTCGGCGTTCGCGGCAATGGTGCGCGAGATTTTCGCGCCTTATGGTCTGTTGCTGATTGACCCCATGGAACCAGCCGTTCGCAAAGCCGCCGCCCCGCTGATGAGGCAGGCGGTAGAGCAAATGCCGGAACTCACCGCGGCTTTGACGGACCGTAGCCGTGAGTTGGTGGAACGCGGCTATCACGCCCAGGTACTGGTCGATAATCGCACGTCGCTGGTCTTCCTGCTCGAAGGCGGCAAGCGGATCGCTTTAAGGCGAACAGCCGAAGGGTTCAGCGCAGGCTCGCGAAAATTCTCCATCAAAGACCTGGCGGCTCATGCGGCAACGCTCTCGCCAAACGCCCTCCTCCGTCCGGTGATCCAGGATTACCTCCTGCCCACGGCTGCATATGTCGGCGGGCCAGCGGAACTCGCTTACCTCGCTCAGTCTCAGGTGCTGTACCAGAAGCTGCTCGGCAGACAGCCGGTAGCATTTCCCCGCGCCGGGTTTACGCTGGTGGACGAACGCAGCGCGAAGTGGATGGCGAAATACAGACTGAGCCCTGCCGCAGCGTTCGTCTCGGAACGGGAGCTTCGTGAAAACATCGCGCAGCAATTGGTGCCGCACGCGCTGAAGCATCGATTAGAGTCAACCGGCGCGGCGATATCAAGCGCCCTGGATGGGCTTGAGCAGGAACTAACGCGGTTCGACGTCTCGCTCGCGGCGGCGCTGGGAACGAGCCGGCGAAAAATCGAATTCCAGACTGCCAAAATCTCGAGAAAGACGGCCGCCGAGATCATGCGCCGGGATGCGCGCGCGGGAGAAAACGCGGCCGCCCTGCACGGTCTGTTGTTTCCGGAGGACCATCCGCAGGAGCGGCTTCACTCCATCGTTCCGTTTCTGGCGAAATTCGGACCCGGCCTGATCGCGGATTTGTTCGACCACGTCAAGGTCGAATGTCCGGACCATCAGTTCGCGGTCGTCTGAATCAACTCTCGATTCCCATCTGTGTCAGGCGATAGCGGAGCGCGTTGCGCGTCAGTCCCAGAATACGCGCGGCTTGGCTCTTATTGCCTTCCGCCTGTTTCAGGGCGTTGCGGATAAGCTCCTGCTCATAAGCATCCAGACTCATCCCTTCGGGCAAGCCCATCTCAGCCGTCGAAGGTCGCGCGCGCAGGTTCATATCGAGGCGAATATCGCCGGCATCCAGTTTGTCACCGAGCGCCATGACCATGCTTCGCTCAACCACATTTTCGATTTCGCGAACATTGCCCGGCCAGGAGTAGTTCATCAGCTTATCGATGGCGGCATCGGTGATGCCCTTGACGGCGCTGCCCGTTTCGGGTCCGAGCTTTGACACGAAGTGTTTGGCCAGATAGGGAATGTCTTCCTTGCGCTCGCGCAGCGGCGGGATTTCCAATGGGACGACGTTCAGGCGGTAATAGAGATCTTCACGAAACGTGCCATCCTCGAGCGCGACGCGAAGGTCTCGATTCGTTGCCGCGATCACGCGCACATCGATATGGAGCGTCTTGTTGCTGCCGAGCCGCTCGAATTCGCGCTCCTGCAGCACGCGCAATAACTTCACCTGAATATTTGCCGGCACATCGCCGATTTCATCCAGCATCACGGTGCCGGTATCGGCCTGCTCGAACTTGCCGGGCTTGGAGACATTAGCTCCGGTGAACGCGCCCTTTTCGTAGCCGAACAGCTCGCTCTCCATCAGATTTTCCGGAAGAGCGGTGCAGTTGATCTTCACGAAAGGCTTGTCCTTGCGCGGCGAGTGGAAATGAATGGCGCGCGCGATCAGGTCCTTGCCCACGCCGCTTTCACCGGCGAGCAGAACGGTAGCGCGCGTCGGCGCCACACGCATGATCGTCGCGAAGATCTCCTGCATGGCCGCGCTGCGACCGATGATGTTGTCCCATTGATATTTGTGGCCCAACTCCTCTTTGAGCCGCCGATTTTCGTCGCGCAGTTGGCGAATCTCGAGCGCCTTGTTGACCACCGCGGTCAGGTGCTCCAGCGAAAACGGCTTCAAAAGAAAATCGGCCGCGCCCGCTTTCATCGCCTCAACCGCATTTTCGATCGTTCCAAACGCAGTCATGACGATCACCGGAACCTGCGAATTTCCTCGGCGGATGAGTTGAAGCATTTCGAGACCGCTCATCCCCGGAAGTTTGAAGTCCGTGACAATAAGGTCGGCGCGATCGATCAGTGGCAGCGCCTCTTCCGCCTTCGCCGCCTTCTCGACATCGAACCCGGAATCGAGCAGTTGCAGTTCGAGGATGCGGCGCAGTTTGTCTTCGTCTTCGACGATCAGGATGCGTTTTTTCATTGAGCCCGAGGAGCCGTCACCGGCAGATAAACGCGGAAGGCGCTGCCTTTTCCGGGCTCGCTTTCCACGGCCATTCTGCCGCGATGGCCGTCCACTATCTTCGCAACAATAGCGAGGCCGAGACCGACGCCGGATTGCTTTGTTGTGACAAACGGATTAAAGATGGAATCCAGTTTATCGGCCGGGATGCCGCAGCCGCGATCGATCACAGCGATCTCGGCTTCGGGTCCGACAAGGCGAGTCGAGACAGTTATGGGCGCATTCGGCGGCGAAGCCTGAGCGGCATTCGTCAGGAGATTGATCATCACCTGTTCGATGAGACCCGTGTCAATCGGCAGAGGCGGAACTTCCGGCGAGTAATTCCGAATGATTTCGACGCGCGCATGCTTCGCGGCGCGATCGATGAGAGCGGTAATATCGGTCGGCTCGCGGCGCGGCTCGAGGGGCCGCGCGAAATCGAGAAAGCGCGTCACCAGCGAATTGGTGCGGTCGACTTCCTCGCTGATAATCCCCGCAAGCTCGGAAGCCACCGGATTGTCGCGCCGCACCGAGCGCTCCAGAAGTTCCGCCGATCCGCGAATACTGCCAAGAGGATTCCGCAATTCGTGCGCGAGGCCCGCGGAAAGCTGTCCCAGCGCGGCAAGCCTTTCGGAGCGTCGCATCGCGGCTTCCGCATCGAGAAGATTGCGATTAGCGATCTCGAGTTCCTCGGCCGCTTTTCGATAGCGAGTCGCTTCCCAACGCCGCGCTTCGCCGAGAAGATTCACGATGATCGCCGTAACGGCGAGCGCGACGCACCGGATCTCGAGAGTATGGGGCGCCTCCGGATCAAGTTCCAGATTGCGCCAGTCCTCGCGCAGCCACAGCGAAAGATAGGTGGCGATTGCAGCGACCGAGGTCACCATAGTGCCAGTGACGCCCAGGTAAGCCGCCGTCGAGACAACGGGAATGAGGATGATCGGGTAATACTGGCTGCCAAGGCGTCCGGTCAGTTCCATGAGCACCCAGCAGATCATTAGCTGCAGGACTATCGACGCGACTCGCCCGGGAAGGCGATTCAACCATGCAAATCTTCCCTCTACGACTTGCAAAGCTGCTATAGCCGCAAGGCAGAGACGCTCCCAGATGTTGTGCGCCGAGACAATCATCAGCGCGATCAGCATCGACGCTATGAGAATGTCCTGAGTGCGGATCCGGAATGACGACGTTTCAGCGGCCGAATCAGTCGTGACGGTTCCGGTCATAACCCATAACACCATTTTGGCCCCTGTGGACTTCTGTTTGCACTTGTTACCGCAAATCGGCTAATGACCGAGTCCGTAAAAAGGAGACAAGACACGATGAAGAAAATTGCGTTCATAATCGCGTTAGGAATTGGGGCGGGTCCTTCGACAATCCCGGTTTTCGCGCAAGCTCAACCGGCGCAGACGCCGCAACAGCCACCTCAGAGCGGAAGCACTGCGGGGCAATCCGGTAATTCTTCCAGCAGCGACGACGCTACAAAGAAGGATAAGAAGGACGAAAAAGACAAAAAAGAAAAGGGAGACAAAACCAATCCTCCGGCAGGAAATTCCGCACCAACTCAGCCTTAAAACGGAAAGGGGCAGGAAAAAAACTCCTGCCCCTTTATTTTTTACCTGCCGATGGCCCGCTCACCGCGAAGCGTCATGCAGGTGCTTGATGCCCGAGCAAGAATTTTTCCCGCGATGTCTTTGACGTCGCACTCCACATAACCGATCGTTCTACCACGGCGAATCACTTTCGCTTCCGCCGTCACTCTGCCCGTGCGAAAAGGACGGAAGAAGTTGATCTTTAGTTCGACCGTCGCGAACGTTTCACCATGATCTACTCCGCTGCGCCACGCCAGCCCCATCGCGTAATCCGCGACATCGCAGAAGACTCCGCCGTGCAGCGTACCTAACGGATTCGCGTGAGCGGGCGTCACATCAAGTTCAACGACGGCTTCGTCGCGCTTGACCAATACGGCGCGCATCCCCAACAATTCACCGATCGGACAATAATGCCTCTCTCGCATTTCGTACTGTGACGCTTTAGACGGCGCAGTAGTTGCGTTGCATCTCGCGTAGTCGCGGCAGCTATGGCTGGGTGCTTGCGCCCTCATCTCTGCGGACACGCCACTCAAATGTGAAAAAGGAGATAACGATGAAGAAACTGGCATTTATGATCGCACTCGGAATTGCGGTAGTTCCTGCCACTCTGCCAGCCGCCGCCTTCGTTCAGGCGGGAGGCGCCGGCAGTTCAGGCGGGTCGACTGCCGGACAGTCCGGCAGCGCCACCGGTAACGGCCAGAACGGTGCCGGTACGGCTAATCAAAACGGCGCATCCGGTTCCGTGACGGGCAATTCGTCCGGCATGAACGACAACAACTCAACGACGGGACGCCGAAATAACAACAATAAGAAGAACCGCAAGAACGGAAACAGGAACGATAATTCGGTAAGTCCCAATAACCCGAATCCGGCGACGAATCCCAATCCTGCCACAAATCCGACGGGCAGCAACCCGACCAGTCAGCCCCCGAAATAGAGGCAAACCAAACCATGATCGTTCGGCCGCCCCGATGGGCGGCCTTCTTTTTTGGGCGCATGCGGGCCAGCCGATACTATTGGACTAGCCGCGAATGCACATACCGGACGGATATCTGGGCCCTTCGACGTGCCTTGCCTTATATGGCGGCGCGGCGCCGTTCTGGTATGTCGCGCTACGGAAAATGAAGCGCGCGCTGCACACCCGCGCTTTTCCACTGCTGTCTCTGTTCTCCGCGTTCTCGTTCATCGTAATGATGTTCAATCTGCCATTGCCCGGCGGGACAACGGGACATGCGACGGGAGTGGGTATCGCCTCGATCGCCCTGGGACCATGGGCATCCCTGTTGGCGATTTCGATCGCGCTCGCGATACAGGCGTTGTTTTTCGGTGACGGGGGGATCACCGCGCTGGGCGCGAATTGCTTCAACATGGCGGTGGTGGGTTCGCTGATTTCCTATGGGGTGTACAGGGCAATAGCGGGGAGATCGAGCCTTCAGTCGAGGCAGCGCATCATCGCGGCAGGAGCGGCCGGATACATCGCGATCAATATTTCGGCGCTTGCCGCCGCAATCGAGTTCGGGATTCAGCCTGCCCTTTATCACGACGCTGCAGGAACACCTCTTTACGCCCCTTATCCCCTGCACATCGCAGTACCAGCCATGATGATCGGCCACCTCACCATCGCGGGACTTGCGGAGTTGGTCATTTCGGCTGGCGTGGTCGCCTATCTTCAGCGCGCTGACCCGATATTACTGCGCGCCACAGCGCCGAACGCGATTACTACGGCAACGGAAGCGCCAGGCTGGAAGTCCCTGAAGCCGCTGTGGGTGACGCTCGCCATTCTGATGATCCTCACGCCATTCGGCATTCTCGCCGCGGGCTCGGCGTGGGGCGAATGGGCGCCAGAGGATTTTACGCACGCGGCGGCGCGCTCGCAAATCGCCGCCGCATCCGGCAATCACGCGCCGCCCGTAACGGCGCCCGCGGGGTTGCAGCGTCTTTCCAGCTTTTGGACCGCGCCGATGCCTCGCTACGCTCCGTCATTCCTGCGGAGTCCGTCGTTCGGATACCTGCTTTCGGCGGTGGCCGGAACCGGCGTCATCATCCTCGTATTCACGCTGGCCGGTTGGATGTCGGGGAGACATCCCGGGTGAGGCCCGGCTTCATCGAACGCACGATCGCAACGTTTCTAACGGCCGCGGAATATACAGCCGGCGCGGAGACGATGGCCGCGTCCAAAGGCGCTCTGCAACGAGTGGACCCGCGAGTCAAAGTTGCCGGACTGCTCGGACTGATCGTGGCCGCGGCGCTTTCGCGAAGACTCGAGACGATCGCGTCGCTGTTCGCGGTGGCCATTCTTCTCGCCTTGGCTTCAGGAGTTTCTCCCGTACGTCTGCTGCGGTGGGTGTGGTGGCCCGCTCTGCTGTTTACAGGGGCGATTGCGCTGCCGGCCGTGTTCCTCACTCCCGGCAATCCGGCTTTCTCGTTGGGTCCGCTAACGGCGACGCATCAGGGAATTCGCAGCGCTTTATTTCTGATTGCCCGCGCTGAAACAGCGGTCACGTACTCCGCGCTGCTCGCCTTCACGACTCCGTGGCCCTGGGCCATGAAGGCGCTGCGCACGCTCGGATGCCCCGCGGCGCTCGTCGCCATTCTCGGGATGACGTTTCGTTACATCTTCGTGATCCTGGGAACCGCGGCTGAAATGTTCGAGTCGCGCCAGAGCCGGACGGTCGGACGCCTCGAAGGTCCCGAGCGCAGGCGCATGGCAAGCGCCGCGGCGGGCGCGCTCATGGAAAAGAGTCTGCAACTCAGCAGCGAAGTGCATTTGGCGATGCAGTCGCGGGGATATCGAGGCGAGGTTCACATCCTGCACGATTTCCGGATGAGCGCATCTGACTGGTTGTGGCTCGCAGGCTTCGTAACTCTGACCGGTATGGCGATCTGGGGCGGACGCGGATGAACCAGCCCGTCTTCGAGTTGGTGGGCGTGCGCTACGCTTACGAATCGCATTCCGCGCTCAATGAAATCTCACTCTCGATAGCCGCCGGAACGCGCGTAGCGCTGCTGGGTCCGAACGGTTCCGGAAAATCGACGCTGCTGAAACTCCTCGACGCGCTGTATTTTCCCAATACAGGTAGCCTGCGTTTTCGCGGCGAGCCGATTACCGCGGAGCACTTCGCCGACGACAACTTCGCGATGGACTTTCGACGGCGCGTGGGCCTTGTATTTCAAAACCCGGACGTCCAGCTCTTTAATCCCACAGTCTTCGACGAAGTGGCCTTCGCGCCGCTGCAACTTCGTTGGCCGAAGGACGAGATCCGCCGCCGCGTTCACGAAGCGCTCGACGCGATGGAGATCCTGCATCTGAGCGATCGTCCGCCGCACCGGCTCTCCGGTGGCGAGAAAAAGCGGGTGGCCCTTGCTTCAGTGCTGATCCTCGATCCTGAGGTTCTTCTGCTCGATGAACCCACTGCGGCGCTCGACCCGAGCAGCCAGAGTCAGATCATCGATCTCCTGATTGGCTGGGGTGAGGGCAATAAGACCGTAATCACCGCAACGCACGACCTCGGGCTGGTGGAAGACATTGCCGATTACTGTTTCATTCTTCAGCGAGGGCAAATTGCGGCGGAAGGCGACCCGGCAATATTGCTTCGCGATCAGGCGCTGCTCGAGAGGGCCAATCTGATTCATGCGCACCGGCACAAGCACGCATCGGGGAAAACGCACTCTCACCCACACACGCACCCGCATAGCCACGAGTGAATCACAGGCGAAACCGCTTTAACGCTGCGGCCGCGGGGTAACCTGAGAGAGGCTTTCCATCATCTGCTGTTCGGTAGCCGAGTAGCGGTTGCGGAACTCCTCCGAATTCATGTGCGCGCGGCGTTCATCATCGGGCATCAGCGCCATAAGCTGCAGTTCTTTGCCGATCAGCGCTCTTCGATCCCCCGGAAGCTGCTGCAACTGCTTCATCGCCTGCCGCACCTCCTGTTGCTTCTCCGCCGGCAGGCTGTTCAGCATCTCCAGGCGATTGAGCACGCGCGTCTGACGCGCGGGCGGCATATTGGCGAAATCGTCGAGCCGCTTCTGGAGATTCTCACGCCTCTTCTCGGGAATTCCCTGCAGATACTTCTCGCGGTCCGCCGGATTCATCTTCAACAGCTTCTCGAGTTGCTCGCTCGGCTGAGGGCGGGGATTCCCGCGTGCGGGCTGAGGCGGGCGCGGACCGCTTTTAGGAGCGTTCTGGACACGGGCGCCTCCGCCGGCGTTCGCGTTCGCGTGCGGATTCTTCTGGTCTCCCGCGAGAGCGGGGACTGAGAGAATCATCAGGCTCAATGCGGCGCGGCGGAGCATGAAATTACATTCTCGTGGAAGAAGTGGCGGCGTCTGTAACGGTCGTATCGAATTGCTTCAAAAGCTGGATATCGTCGAGGCTCCTCTCCACCTGATCCACTTCGATGACCGATACTCCATTCCCTGCCCCGGTTCGCGTCGTACGAACGGCGTCCCGATGATCCATCAGGAATCCCGCCGCGATCACGAGAACGGCAGCCGCGACGGGAATCGCGGGTTTCCAGCCGCCGAACCGAACGGCGTCCGCTAAGCGTAAGTACCATGGAATTCGATCCAACTCCGCAGCGCGAGCCCAGAAGCGCCGGTTAAACGCGGAAGAAACCGGCTCAATCTCCCACTCATCAAGCGCTGACCACGCAGCGGCCTGGCCAGCGATGAAATCCGCGCACGCTTCGCAATGGGCTGAGTGACGCGCCAGTTGCTCCGCGCAAATCCCGTCCAGACGGCCCGCCGCGAAGTCCAGGAGCGCTGCCGGCGTCTCCTCGCTAAGAAGCGGGCATTTCCCTTCTCCGGAATTGTCCGCCGAATTATTCCGTGGAAAGTCCTGCTGTTTCATCGAACTCCTTCATGCTAAGTACGAACCCGCGCTGCCATGTGGGCGAGCTTGCCACGCAGACTTTCGTAAGCCCGGAACAAAAGGCTTTTCACAGCCGATTCCGAGCAGTCCAGGGTGATTGCAATCTGCGCGTAATCCATCTCGCGGTATTTGTGCATCAGAACCGCGGCGCGCTGTTTCTCGGGCAGCAATCCGATCGCGTCCCGAATTTCCTGAAGGCGCGCATGGTGCAGCATTCGCTGCTCGACCGAAGGCGCGCGGTCCGGCAATTCACGTGCGGGAAGATCGTTACCCCGCTCATCATCCAATCGCTCCTGCGCTCTCTCGTTCCTTTCATCCCTGAGCCAGTTAAATGCCAGATGAGTCGCAATCCGGAACATCCATGTCGTAAAACGCGCCGTTGGCTCGTAACTTGCGCGCGACCGATATACCCTAAGGAAAACTTCCTGGGCCAACTCCTCGGAAACCGCCTGATTCTGCACCATTCGGCGCAGAAAATGGACCACTGCGGTTCGGTGCTTCGCAAGGAGAACATCAAAACTTCTTTCGTCGCCGTCCCGCACCCGGAGCATCAGTTCGATGTCCGGATCCGGACCCGGAGAGGCCCCCATATTCTCCTGAACCCGTTGGAACATGGATAGTTTCGGACGATCGGGGACGTATCGTCCGTATTTACCGTTCGTTACGAAGAGTGCGCGTCATCAGGGCGCGGATCGCCTCCCCCGGCGACCGCCCCAAGTTTAGCACCGCATGCATCTGACTGCAGATCGGCACTTCGACCTCGCAGCGCTCGGCGAGTTCGACCGCAACGGATGTGGTCCGTACGCCTTCGGCAACCATGAGCGTGGATTCGAGAATCGCTCCAAGCTGAAGACCGCGCGCGAGTTTCAGCCCGACCTGCCGGTTGCGACTGAGATCGCCCGTGCAGGTCAGAACCAGGTCGCCCAGTCCGGCCAGACCGGCCAGGGTCTCCTGTTTTGCGCCCAGGGCCGAAGCTAGCCGGGCAATCTCAGCAAGTCCCCGGGTAATCAGCGCCGCAACGGCGTTGTGCCCAAGGCCCAGCCCGTCGCAGATACCGGCGCCGATCGCGATGACGTTTTTCAGGGCGCCGCCGATTTCCACGCCCACCGGATCGTCGCTCGCATACACGCGGAAGGTAGGGCCCGAAAACGCCGCCTGCAGTTCCAATGCTGTTTCAGAATGCGCCGAGGCAAGCACAAGGGCAGTCGGACTTCCGGCGGCCACCTCTCGCGCGAAAGTGGGACCGGAAAGCACTGCCACAGGATGCGCGAAGCGAGTTACCTCAAGAATTACATCCGATACGCGGAGGAGGGAGCCCGACTCCAATCCTTTGGTCGCGCTGACGATACGCACGCCCGGTTCGAGGAGCGGCTCGATGTCTTTATAGACCGGGCGAACGGCATGGGACGGCATGACGCTCAGTACCGTTCCTGCGCCAGATACGACATCCTCGAGTGAGGACGAGCAGCGGACGTTGTCCGGCAGCCGGAAGCCGGGGAGAAAAACGTCGTTGACCCGCGTCGCCTCGACGCGCGTGGCCAATTCGGGCTCGAATATCCAGAGCCGGACGCGCTCAAAGCGTGGCGCGAGGACACACGCAAGAGCCGTCCCCCAACTTCCTCCGCCGATAATCGCGAGAGTGTCGACCCGGTGGTTCACTAGACCGTGCGCCCGAAGCGGAAGACGTTCTCACGACCCGCGCGGATGCGCTCGATATTCGAGCGGTGCCGCCAGATGATCAGGACCGCCGCACCCACAGCAGCCACAAGCACAGGCCATTCGGGATGCAGAATCATCCAGCAGGCGAGCGGAAATAAGCCCGCGGCCACAATGCTTCCGAGCGACAGATAGCGCGTCCAGACCACAAGGACCACGAATATGACAATCACGGCGAGCAGCGGAACTGGCGTGAGATACGCGAAGGCCCCGGCGAAACTGGCGACGGCCTTGCCGCCTTTGAAGTTCAACCAAACCGGAAAGGCGTGGCCGATGAGCACCGCCAAAGCGGAAAAGCTCGTCCAGAGGACTGCGTCGTGGGTCAGCCGGTCCGCCAGCCAGACCGCGAAGATCGCCTTTGCGATATCCAGCACGAGAGTCAGCACTCCGGCGGTGCGGCCAGTGGTCCTCAGAACGTTCGTCGCGCCGATGTTACCGGAACCGGACTGCCTGACGTCCTTACCGGTCATGATCCGGACGAGAATCAGGCCGAACGGAATTCCGCCAACCAGATAGGCGATCAGAATTGAAAGAGGTCCCATCATCCGGCAATGCCTTCACCGAGAGGGTAGCTCGCAAGTATCGAGTAAACCGAGCCGCCGGGACCGGTTTTACTGCGGTAGACGCAGAGTTCAGTCGCTTCGAACGACCCGAATTCGGTATCGGAATCACTCATCGCGGCGATCCGTTCGCGTAGGGCAACAATATTTTCATCTTTGATCCTGGCCAGTGTGACATGAGGCGAATACGCTCTTTTTTCCGACGGCGAGCCCGCGTCGTCCAGCGCCTCATCGACGGATTTCGCAAGCGCAGCGAGTTCCGGATCCGCGTGAACGCCTGCGAAAAAGGTTCGCGGCCGATGGGGACTTGGGAAGAAACCGAAGCGAAAAATCCCGACCATGAAAGGATTCGGCTTGGGGCAGCGAGCGAGAGCGCTGTGAATCTCCGCAAACCGGCCATCCGGCCACTCTCCGATAAACCGCACCGTTATGTGAAAGTTCTGGGGAGGCGACCAGTTCAGCCGCGCGGCGGGTTTTAGCTCGCGCACGGCGGCATCGAGCCAGCTCACGACATGCCCCGGAATGGGAAGACCTGTGAAAAGCCTCATGGCTCAGTCGTCCGGATCGAGAACGCAAACATCCCGCAAATTGCGATATTTCTCCGCGAAATCCAGCCCGTAGCCGACCACAAACTCATCCGGGATCTGAAATCCGACATAAGCGACGTCCACCGGCCGCAGCCTGCGCTCCGGTTTATCGAGCAGGGCCGCGATCCGCACCGATTTCGGCTTGCGCGTCTTGAGCAGGTTCGTTAAATAGTCGAGGGTCACGCCGCTGTCGATGATGTCCTCCACGATCAGAACATCCGCGCCCTGGAGTGAAATATCCAGATCCTTGACTATTTTGACTTCGCCGGAGCTCGTGCGTTCCTTTCCATAGCTGGATATCGCCATGAAATCGATGAATGCATCTCGTTTAATTGCGCGCGAGAGATCCGCGAGAAAAAAGCATGCGCCTTTCAGAATGCAAATCAGATAGAGCGTGCCGTCCGCGTAGTCGGCGGTTATCTGGGCGCCAATCTCGGCTATGCGCGCCTGAATCCGATCTTCGGAGATCAGCGGTCGAAGAGGCATCGGGTGAGAAAAGATCCTATTGTACTCAGCCCGTCAGGCGTCGAGAACGTCGCGCAGTTTCTTGCCCAGCATTTCCGATGTGAATGGCTTCTGGATCAACTGCGTCTCGCGCGCAAGCACTCCATGACCCGCCAGCATATCGTCGGTGTAGCCGGACATGAACAGCACTTTCAAACCGGGCTTCCGCTCGCGCAGAGCATGGGCGAGGTCCCCGCCGCTCATGTGAGGCATGATGACGTCGGTCAGCAGCACATCGATTCTGCCGTGGCGCTGTTCCCATATTGCCAGCGCAGCCCTTCCGGAGTCGGCGGCGAAGACCCGGTACCCGAGGCGGAGGAGTATCGTTTCGGCGAGCGTCCGGACGCTGGCCTCATCCTCAACCAGGAGAACGGTCTCGGAACCACGAGGCGCGGCGCCCGGCTTGCCGGAAGACGTCTTTTCGACCGTGCCATCTCCTGCCGGGAAGTAGATGCGGAACACAGTGCCTTCGCCGGGAGCGCTTTCCACGTGAATCCGGCCCCCCGCCTGGGAGACGATTCCGTACACGGTGGAAAGGCCGAGGCCCGTTCCCTTCCCTTTCTCCTTGGACGTAAAGAACGGATCGAAGATCTGAGGGCGAATCGCCTCGTCCATTCCAACCCCGCTGTCCCGGACCTCCAGGAGCACTGTAAGCGGAGGAGCGTTTTCATCGTCGCCCGGCGCAACCGGGAGCGGCTCCTTGAGACTCTCACATCCGATTTCGAGCGTCCCTCCCAACGGCATGGCATCCCGGGAATTGACCGCCAGATTCATCACAACCTGTTCGATCTGGTTCACGTCCGCTCGGATCAGGCACGGCTGCGAGCCGCACCGAATCCTGAGATCCACGTGTTCGCCGATGACGCGCTGCAGCAGCCGTTGCATGTTGCGCAGGAGTTCGCCCAGGTCCAGAACCGTCGGCTGGATCGCCTGACGGCGGCTGAACGCAAGCAACTGGTTGGTCAGTCCGGCGGCGCGGCGGGAAGAATTGAGAATCTCCTGCAGCCACAGGATCATCCGCTCGGTGGTCGCCGAACCCGCTCCTTCGAGCGCCAGTTGGCCGTAACCCGAGATCACGGTCAGAAGATTGTTGAAATCGTGCGCGACGCCCCCCGCGAGCCGACCAAGCGCCTCCATTTTGCGCGCCTGCGTGAGCTGCTCTTCGAGGATCGTGCGTTCGGTGATATCAATGCCGATACCACCCACGAGCGTTACCTTGCCTTCCTCGATGATGGGAAACTTGCAGATCAGCCACGAATGCGCGCCGTCGGAATGAGCAACCGGTTCGACAAACTCCAGGGGACGCTGTCCCTCGACTACGGTGGCATCGTTCGCGCGATAGCGCGCCGCGTCGTCTAAAGGCCAGATTTCCTCATCGGTTCGGCCCACGATTTCTTCGGGCTTCTTGCGGAACTGCTCCCAGGAAGCTTCGTTGTAGTAGAGGTACCGGCCGGCAAGATCCTTGATAAACGCGACCCCGGGCAGGTGACGCATGAAGGCGGAGAACCTCTGCTCGCTCTGGCGGAGCGTCTCCTCCCATTGGCGGCGCTCGGTTATGTCGATGACCGTCGAGACGATACTGCCGCCTACTTCTCCCAAAGGCGCCTCGAGCAGGCGGACATTTAGAATCGCCCAGCAGCGGGAACCGTCCTTGCGCCGGAAGCACACCTCGTACTTGCTCAGATGACCCTGCTGCTCCACCACTTCGCGCAGTAAACGGTCGCGCTCCGCCGGATCATAGTAAACTTGCGGGGCCCTGAGGGCCAGCAACTCCTCCTTCGATTCGTACCCGAACATCGCCAGCAAAGCCTGGTTGCAATCGAGTATCCGGCCGTCAAAGCCGGAATGAATGATACCGGCCAGGTTCTCGTTATAGATGAAGTCGCGCAATTGATTCGACGAATCGGTCGCCAGTTCTTTCCGTCGGCGCTCGGTGATATCGCGGAAGGTGACCATCGCTCCCTGAAGCCCCCCGAGCGGGGAATACAACGGGCCAGCGTCGCATTCGTACCAATGCGGGTTCGCCTCGCGCGGCCGCCGCAATAAAAACTGAGCGCTTTCGGTGAATTCACCAGTCAGCGCGCGAGCGAGTGGCGTACGTTCGGGGGGTAGGGGCCGTTCAGTATCGGGGTCAATCAGCGCGGGGAAGAGCTCGGAAGGCTCAAAGAAATCGAAGAGTGACTTACGCGCCGCGGGATTCGCATAGGTAAGTGAGGCGGCTGCATCAAAGAGCAACACGCACACCGGTAGAGCGTCGAGCGCGGAGCACGCTATCCGGTCAGTAAGCGCGACAGTGGCCGAATTCCCCACGAATCCTCGCGAAGTTCCGATTATATCCGGGGAGATTTCTTCCGAAATTTACGCGGCCTCTGGAAATGAGGAAAACATAGCAGTTTTTCGGTAAGAGAGCAGCGCTCAGGAGAGAACTGTTCCGCGGCGGCTCGCAGGTACGGACGGAACTCACGCTGCCAGTATCCAAGGAGCCCTTCGCGCGAAATTTCCCCCAGGGCATCAGCGTAATGATCGAGGATGGCGCTCCCAAGCACCTCAGTCGTACGGCGGGCCGCTGATCCGGCAGCCTTCGAAAGCCAGAGCAGGTTCGCCGGCACGTGCGCGAGGGTCGAGATTGCGAGCAGCGAGGATACCGTGAACACAGTACGGTTCTGCGTCTGAGCGGTAGCGCGGATGTCGTCCCAGGTTCGTTCCAGAAGGCCGATCGCCGGGATGCGGTTCGGCGGGATGGACTGCAACTCCACGGCAAGCTTGTCCCACTCTCTTCGCAGGGCATGCACGTTCACGGGCGGCATATTGAGGGTTGTGGCAAGGTGCGCGCTGGTCCTTTCCAGGCCACCAAGAATTTGTTCCATCGTCTCGAAGCGGGATCCCGGTTCGAGCAACCCTTCAGCCTCGAGCGCCTCGGCGATTTCCCTAAGCAGCCGGTGACCGCTGCCGGTGACATCGGCCAGGGCGGCAAGGACCCAGATCGGCGAGGCGCGAAAGGCCAAGATGCCCAGCAGTTCGATACCGTGGCTCGCTGCGCGCCGGACGATGAAATTCTCCGAAAGCCCGCCCTCCGCCGGATAGACGCCTTCTACCTGACCGACCTGCTCGATGAGGAAGCGGAGCGTCGCGCCGACCATGGTGCGGTAAAGGGTCGTGCGGCGAATGGCTGCGGGAAGCGCGACCTCCCCGATCTCGTGGAGTAGTCCGCCTGACAACGCGCCGAGGGAGCGGAGCACGCGCTCTGGCAGAGAAACAATATATTTGTAACTCGCCGCAGAAGCCATTAACTCATGCTAAGCGAACGCGCAAACAGAAACGGCGCGACCCGAAGGCCGCGCCGCGTCTCCATCTAATGAACGATGCTGATCAGAAGTGAATCCGGAGGCCAAACTCCAGATTGCGCGGAGTGTTGGAGGCGCCGGTGATCTTACCGAACGTCGTGAGACTGGTGATCGCCGGGCCCGGATTCGAGGGCTGGAAGTGATTCAGAATATTCGTGAATTGGAAGCTCAGAGTTGCTCCGACACGGCCCTCCTTCCAGATGCCGATGTCTTTCACGATCGAGGCGTCCAGGTTCCATGTGGGAAGACCGCGCATATTGCCCGGAGCTCCGCAGCTCGTATCATAACCGAGAATGCAGCGGCGGAAATTGCTCGCCACGGCCGCTGGATCGGAGAACACATTCAAGCCGGTCGTGTTGTTGGTGCCAACGCCATTCGAGCCGAAGTTCTGATATTCGCTCCACTGGATTTTTGAACCCGGAACGATCGGAAGAGCGCAGTCGCCGTTCGCAAAATTGTTGTAGTAGTAGTTATTCGAGTTGGAACCGCTCGAAGACGACTGCCCGAAGGCCTGCGTGTATGAGCCGGCGACGTAGCCGATGCAGGCGGGCGCTCCGCTTTGCGCGAAGAACAGAGGCGCGACCGTGTAGCCACCGAGAAGATGACCAGCGATTCCCTTCTGCGACGCGAACCAGGGAGTCTTGTAAGATGCAGCGAAGTTATAGAGGTACTTGTAGTCAAACAGATTCGGACCGTAGCTGGCATGAAGATTGTAGGCGTCTTCCTGCGTGTAAGCGCTGCTGTACTGAGCCAGCGTGGACGTGCCAAGCGACTTTGCGTAAGTGAAGTTCGACTGAATCGTCATGTTGTGGAAATCGCGCGCGCGCCAAGTGATGTACATCGCGTTGTAGTTGCCATAGCCGAGCGAATTCTGCAGCGCGATGGAACTGGCCTGCGAAGGAGCACTGGAAATCATGGTTCGCCCGAGTGCCCAACTTGCTGCGGAATTGAGATTTCGCCAAAGATCCGACACCTGCGCACCCTTGATGAGCGCGCCCTGAGAAGCGGCCACCCACGCGGTACAGGAGGAGTACTTGACGCCTGAAACCGCCGCCGAACATGTCGCTGATGTAGCTCCTCCCAGCGCCGCTTCGAAGAAGGGCTGCACCGGAACATTGGCAGGGCTTGCGCCACCCGCCAAAGCGAAATAGGTGGAGGCGAAGGCCTGGGAAAACTGCTGGCCGTTCAGTGTCGTCATGTAAGGCACCGCGTCCAGATTGGTCTGCATCGTCTCGTTACGAATGATACGACCGATATAACCCACTTCGAAGATGGTCTTTTGAGTGATCTGTCGCTGGATGCTCAACTGGAAATTATCGGTGCGCTGGGGCTTATAGTTCGGGTCGAGCGCCGAGGCGTCGCTGGCCGGCGTGTTCCCGTTGATACCCGGGAAGAAGGGCTGAGCAAGTCCAGGACTCGCCGCCGGGAGATAGGGCGTGTTGCCGTCCACTCCGATGCGGAAAGCGTTCGTCGGGTCCAGAGCGCCGCTTCCCGCGCACGTTCCGGATTTTGTCGGATCCTGACACAGGACCGCCTGAATCAGTCCGACGCCGAGCAGGGGCGTGAGCACCTGACTGACGCCGTTCGTCCGGCCCCAGATTCGGCTGTAGCCGCCGCGCACGACGCTCACGCCATTGCCGACGAGCTTGCCGAGGATGCCGTCCGAGAAGCGGGGATTCCATGCCGCCGATACTCGCGGGCTGAATGCGCCGTAGAACGGATTGTAGGGATATTTGCGGCCTGCGCCGACATTGCCGACAGTCGCGAATCCAACGACCGGGTTGTAGACCTGACCTTGCAGCGCCGCAGCCTTTCTCGCTGCGATCCAGTCGGCGGTACTGATCGGATTCCCGGCGGAATCGACGACCATGACTTGCTTTCCGTCCTGTTCAACGGGAGGCATCTCGATCGTGTAGCCGAGGCTATAGACAAACGTGAAGTTTGGCGTGAGTTTCCACGTGTCGCCAAAGTAGACGTTGTAGTACGGAATTACGCTCTTGTCGAACGCGGACGACCCGAGTGGCTGGAGGGCCAGACTTCCGTTTCGCGTATACGCCACCTGAGTGGCGGTTACCAGGCCGAGCACTTCAGAGTAAAGATTCTCGTAGAGCGACAACTGGCTGGACGGCACGGTCGACGGAATATAAGCAGCTGAATTGTTCGTCCAGTTAATGTACGTGCTGCCAACCCCATAGACGACCTGGTTGTTCGTGCCGTTCCCGTTGTCCGTACGGGTGTGGTAGTCGAAGTTGTGCTGGTAGTTCGCGCCGAACTGCACCAGATGCTTGCCTTTCACCCAAGTGAAGTCGTCGCGGAGGAAGCTGTCGTGCGCGTCCCAGAAGCGCTGGCGGGTGCTCTGCGTATTCACGTTGTAGGGAATCAGCGCGCTCGAACTCTCAAATGCAGTGCTGTTGCCGGGAGCGATTTCGACCGCTCCGCCCAAGCCGGGCAACTGCGGAGGAGCGTTCTGATCGCTCCACTGCCAGAATTCCCGCTGATAGCTGAACCGGAAATCCATGATCAGGTTGGGCTTGATGCTGCCGGTGACACCGGCCACAAAATACGAAGGCAACTGAGGCCGTGGCGCGACTGCCGCTGGCTCGCCGAGTTTGTCTCCGGGGAAGAAGCCGCCGATATCTACCTGATTGGTCGTGAGGTTGATCAGCCGCGCATAGCGGTAGCTCGACATGAACCGCCAGTTGTCGCCAAAGTCGTGATCGATTCGTCCGACGTACGCGTTCGAGGTCAGTGGCGCGCGGATGGTGGAGATGTATCCCGCGGTGTTAATGGCATCCCCGGTGCCGCCCGTGAAGTCGTTCGCGCCGGGCATGTATTTCCAGATGGCCGAAATCGAAGGATTCAGTCCGATGCCGCGTGGATCACAGAGGCCGGAGCCGCACTGCGCGGGCTGATATGTTGTGCCGCCGACTGTGACCGGAAACGGATTCAGATTGTAGGCGATGTACTTGCCGCTCGCATCCGGAACCTGAATGACGCCGGCCTTCATCGCGTCTGTCGGTACGAGGCGCTCATACACGCCCACATTCGGAAACCGCTCACCTTCGTAGTTGAAGAAGAAGTAGGTCTTCCCGCCCAGGAAGTGCGGCGTGAGCGGGCCACCGAGTGAAAAGCCGAACCGGTCGCGATGATTCGAAGGCAGTGGCGTATAGCCCGCGTTATTGGCATCGCACTTCGTCGTGAACGAATTGCAGGGTGTGTGATTGTTCGCCCAACTGTTCGCGGCCCCGACGTTGGTCGCAAAGTAGTAGCCATAGGCAGAGCCGTGCCATTGATTCGTGCCGCGTTTGGTCGCGACCTGCACCTGCCCGCCGATCGAGTTATTGAAATCAGCCGTCTGATTGAACGTGTTGACCTTGAATTCCTCAACGCTTTCAACGGGCGTGGGAACGTTAGCGGAAGGCGTGCCGCCAGTCTGAGTTCCGCCGAGGCCGGTGAAGTTCGTCTGATAGCCGGTAACGTTACCAGCCATATCATCAGTAGCGTTACCGCCGTCGATCTGATAAGTGTTCTGATCGTTGTACGCGCCCGCCGTGAATCCGTTCAGCGTCGTGCCGGGCTGCAATACAGCGAGCGTCGAAACATCGCGTCCCATATTGGGAAGATCCTGCAGAGCCTGCTGGTTCAACGTGGTTCCAACGGCCGCGTTCGTTGTTACAAGGTCCGCTCCGGCGGTGGCAGTCACCTCGACCGTGGTTGTGGTGGAGCCTACCTGCAGCACGGCATTAAGGGTTACGGGCGTGCCGATCTCGACCGGCACGTTATCCACCTTGTAGGTGGAAAAGCCGTCTTTCGAAATCGTCACCGCGTAAGTACCGGAGTTAACGTTAACAAAAATATACCGGCCAGCGTCGTTCGTCTTCGCCACCAAAGCCTGGCTTGTGCTGGGATCGAGCAAACGCACTTCCGCCCCCGGAATGGCGGCCTGCTGTTGATCGGTTACTGCGCCGGAAACGGTGTTACTCGATGTGGCCTGAGGCCACGCGCTGGTACTCAGCAGAAGGATGCCGGCGAGTAAAACGCCGACGAAAGAAAATGGGCTACGAACGAATAAGCTGCTCCGTTTCATTGATAAGCTCCCTTACCCCTGATGGAATGGCCGAAGCGACAAACATGGCCCATCGGGAACGCGACAGGGTTCCCTTCTTATTCGGCTTCAGTTCAGATTTTGATTGATTGTAGAGGCGAGCCGGACAATTGTCAATTTTAAAAAATCGCTTTTCGCCCCGCATTTTTACGGACCGCTTATGGTCAGCGCGTCAGTCAGAACTGAGTTGATGCGGACGTGCCGTCGAGGGACCGGGAGCCACGGCGGAAAGGGCGAGGAGCGCCGCCAGAATGACGATCACGGTGATGATGAAGTACGTCCAGCGTGGCGGCCGCCGCATACCTAACTTCTAACTCAACGGACCCCCAAAAGTTTCCTCTATTTGACCAATACAGAAATAATTGTGTCTTTTCCGTACTCGGGTTTTTCTGAGTCCGCGATAAGGAAAGCATTGGCGCGGGATAACGCGCTGACGTCTCCCGAACCCTGCCAGGGAACCGGCGTCACACGACCCTCTTCCAGCCACGCGGGAAGAAATCGAGTCAACCCCGGCTTATGCCGGAAATCCTGAGTGAGCTGCGCCAGAGAGACGGGGAGCGGAGCCTCCGCGGCTCCCGAAAGCACGTCAACCGCAGCGCGGGCGAATACCTCGAACGTGACCATCGTTGAAACCGGATTGCCCGGCAGGCCAAAGAAGAACTTGTCCTGCGCCAGCCCGAAGACGAGCGGCTGCCCCGGTTGAATCGCCACTCGCTCGAAGAAAATCCGGGCGCTCAGGTCGGCGAAGGCCGGTTCAACGACATCGTATTTTCCCGCGGATACTCCCCCCGACAAAACCAGGAGATCAGCCTCCGCCAGGCCCCGGCGGATGAGGCGCAGAGTCTCTTCTTTAACGTCGCGGGCGATGGGGAGTACCACTGGCTCGCCACCCGCGCGCTGGACCTGAGCCGCGAGCGACCACGCATTCGAGTTTCGAATCTGCCAGGGCTCCGGTCGTACGCCGTCCTCAACGATTTCGTCGCCCGTCGCCAGAATCGCTACCCGGGGCTTCGCAAAAACCGGCACGGATTGATATCCGACCGTGGCGAGCAGCGCGATGCAGGCGTAGTCGATTCGCGTACCGCGCGCCAGAACGACGCTGCCGCGGCTCGCCTCGCTTCCCCTAGGGACGACATTGGCTCCCGCATCGATTGCCCGCTCGACTACGACGTGGGCCTCCTCGCGAACCGTATGTTCCACCATCACAACTGAGTCCGCGCCCGCGGGAACCGGCGCGCCGGTCATGATTTCGACAGCTTCGCGCGCGCCGACCTCTCCTGAGAACATGTTTCCCGCAGCGACTTCGCCAATCACCCGAAGGCGTCCCGGGAGATCAGCCGCGCGTAATGCGAAGCCATCGCGCGCGGAGCGATTAAAGGGCGGGTAATCGCGATCCGCCGCGACATCTTCCGCAAGAACTCTGCGCTGCGAATCCATCAGGGGAACTATTTCCAGCCGAGGCGCAACAACGCGCGATCTCAACTCGCGCAGAATCGTCGCACGGGCGTCGCGGAATGAAAGGGCTGCCACGAGCCAAGTCTATCGGGCGATCAGTGAGCGACGGAGGCGGCGCCCTTGCGCGCCCGCACCCGCTTCATTGCGAACACGACCGCTCCACAGGCGAAACACGCGATGGCCAGGAACCGGAAGACGTCGACATATGCGAAGGCGGCCGACTGCGCCTCCACCGTTCCCTGGATCAATCCGTAAGCGCGATCCGAAGCGACATTCGGGCTCACGACCTGTGACATCGCCCGGAAATTCGACTGATATGCCTGCTGAAACGCGGGGTTCTGCGGAGCAAGATTCTGAACGAGTTCCGCCTGATGGACCTGAGCATGACGCGCGACCAGCGTATTGACCAGCGAGATCCCAATGCCGCCACCAACGTTTCGCATGAGATTGAACAAGCCGCTCGCGTTACCGATCTGTTCGTTGCGCAGGGTTCCCACGGAAATCGTCGAGAGAGGCACGAAAACCATGCCCGATCCAACGCCGCTGAGAATAATTGGCCACAGGAGTGAAGTTGGTGAGATCTCGAGCGTGAGGCCCGCCATCCACAGGCTTGTCACCCCAAAGATTACAAAGCCGCCGACGATTAGCACACGGTTATCGATCCGGCCGGTCAACACCCCGATGATCGGCATGATGGCAATAGCGCCGATGCCGCGCGGACTCACAGCCCATCCGGCTGCGGCGGCTGTATATCCCAGTAGCGTCTGATAGAAAAGGGGCAGGAGCGTCACCACTCCGTAAATCACGCCCCCGAACAGCCCGATCAGGAGCGTTCCGATGGCGAAATTTCGATCCTTAAAGATGCTGAGGCTGACGAGCGGCTTGTCGGCGATCAGTTCGCGAACGAGGAATGCGACGAACGTGACTGCCAGAACGACTGCGGCCCAGCGTAGCCAGGTCGCCCCAAACCAGTCATCTTCCTGTCCTTTATCGAGAATGATCTGGAGGGCTCCCAACCAGAGCGCGAGCAACCCGAGACCGATTCCGTCGATGCGGCCGGGCTTCGCGTTCTTGATGTACGGCGGATCTTCTACGAACCGCGAAATCATGAACAACGCCAAAGCGCCGATCGGGATGTTGATATAGAACGCCCACCGCCAGGAATACTGGTCCGTGAGCCATCCGCCCAGAGTTGGGCCAAGCACGGGAGCCACGACAACGCCTAAGCCATACATCGCCATGGCCGCGCCGCGCTTTTCGGGCGGAAAGCTCTCGAGCAGGATGGACTGCGCCAGAGGCTGAAGCGCGCCTCCGCCCGCTCCCTGGACAGCTCGGGCGAGAAGAATCATCCACAGTGTGGTCGCAGCCCCGCAGGCGAATGAAGAAATCGTGAAAATCACGATGCAGGTGAGCAGGAAGCGCTTCCGGCCAAACCGCAGCGAGAACCAGCTGCTCGCCGGAAGAACAATGGCGTTCGCGACCAGATAACTGGTTAGTACCCATGTAGCCTCATCCGTGGTAGCGGAAAGGCTCCCGGCGATATGCGGCAGGGCGACGCTGGCGATCGAGGTGTCGATCACCTCCATGAACGTCGCGAGCATCACCGAAACAGCGATCAGCCATGGATTTACGGCGTTCTCCTCGCCCGGCATCTACCCGATATTGGATGACAGCAACCGGCGTGAAGTCACTAAAACAATTGCCGACGCGAATAGATCTGTACAATTCGCCGATTTGGAGCTTATACTCCAGATATGGAGTTGCCGCTTCGTGACCCGTTCTCCGCATCCGCCATAGCGCCGGACCGGCGTAAAGACCCGAAAGTCCGCCGCCTGATGTCGGGACCCGCTCTACGGGCGTTCCTGAATATCGCCGAAGCTTGGCGCCTTTCAAACGAGATCGCACGAGCACTGCTCGGATGGCCGCCGGAATCCACCTTCTTTAAGTACAAGGCCGGGGAACCCGGCGTCCTGTCGTTTGACATGCTGATGCGGATTTCTCTCGTGATCGGCATTTATAAGGACCTTCACATTCTTTACCCGGAGGAAAACCTGGCCGACCGCTGGATTTCCCTTCCCAACAACAACCCGTTGTTCGGAGGCCGTCCGGCTATTGAATTCATGACGGAAGGAGGCATGGATGCCCTCTATCAGGTGCGCAGACTCCTCGACGCAAGGCGGGGCGCATGGAACTGAACCCCGACCTCAGCCCCGACATCAGAAGGATTCGCTGGAAGAACACCTGCCGCCTGATTCCCAGCCGGTACCCGAGCGCCGGAATTCTCGACCGCGTCGCCTCGCCGCGCGACCTCGACCAGGTCTTCGAACTGGAATCCTGGACCAACGACCGGATCTCGAACGAACTCGGCGTCCTGCACCGGATCCCGCCGGAGGAATGGATCACTGGTCCGCAGGCAACCGTAGTGATGGCGGCGTTCTGCCATCCGCGTCCGGAAGGAGGCCGCTTCAACAGCGCGGAACGCGGCGCATGGTACGCGGCGCGCCACCTGGAGACGGCGCACGCCGAAATGACCTACCACCGGACCGCGGAACTTGCCGAAGTGGGCGTGTTCGAGACGGCCGTACAAATGCGTCTCTACCTTGCGGACTTTTCCGCGCCGTTCCACGACCTCAGAACCGAAACATTCGACCCCCGCAATTATGTCGAAAGCCAGAAATTGGCGAGGGATCTCTTCGCAACGGGTTCGAACGGCATCGTCTACCGCAGCGTGCGGGACGGTGGAGAATGCATCGCCTGTTTCCGGCCGAAACTCGTTCTGAGTGTCCGGCCCGATGCGCATTTCGAATACCGATGGACCGGCGGGCCGACGCCCGCTATTCGCCGATTGGGATAATTGAGCCATGGCCGCTTCAATCGCGTTCGATCAGACCGCGCTGGCAGTGGACCGCGCGGAACGCACAGCCATTCCCTGGTACATATGGCTTTCGGTAATCGGCGTCACCTCGGCGATGATCGGCGGACACTGGGACATCTCGTGGCACCGTTCCATCGGCCGCGACACCTTCTGGACCGCGCCGCACCTCGCGATTCAACTCTGCGGCATCATCGCGGGTATCACATGCGGATATCTGATTCTGGCGACCACGTTCGGCAATTCGTCTCTGCGCGCGGCCTCGGTCGGCGTGCTCGGATTCCGCGCTCCCATTGGCGCCTTCATAACGGCATGGGGCGGATTCACCATGATCGTTTCCGCGCCCTTCGACGACTGGTGGCACTCCGCATACGGACTCGACGTGAAGATTCTGAGTCCCCCGCACGTAGTGCTTGCCATCGGCATGTTCGGCGTGGAAATCGGGACACTTGTATTAGTCGCGTCGCTCATGAACCGCGCCTCCGGAGCAAGACGACGCATGCTTCTCGCGCTTTTCCTCTATGTTGCGGCGATGATCCTGGTCGCAGCCTTCACGATCATCATGGAGTACACAGGCCGCGTGATGCTGCACTCCGCTGCCTCCTACCGGGCAGTCTGTCTACTCGCGCCGATCACGATCGCCATGGCTCCGCGCGCGACGGGAGATCGCTGGGCAGCGACAAAGCTGACCGGCATCTATACGGTATTCCTCCTGGCGCTTGAATGGATTCTGCCCTTGTTTCCCGCTCAGCCAAAGCTGGGGCCCGTGCTCCGCGAGGTCACTCACCTCATCCCCAACGGCTTTCCGTTGCTGGTGATTGTGCCCGCGTTCGTGCTGGATCTGATCCGCCCGCGCATCGACCGCCTTCCGAACTGGCAACATGCCTTGATCGCAGGCACAGTGTTCTTCGCCATTTTTCTGGCCGCCCAATGGCCGTTTGCGACGTTTCTGAATTCGCCCGCCGCCGCGAATGCGTTCTTCGGCAGTGGTTACCTGGAATATTTCATCAGCCCGCAGAGCAATCAGGCGCTCTACCGGTTCGTACAGTTTGAGAAGACGCCCGCGGCGTTTCGCAACGGGCTCCTGATCGCGCTGGCCTGCGCCATCGGCGCAAGCTGGATCGGCCTGGCGAGAGGCGACTGGCTGCGCCGTGTCCGCCGTTAAGAGACTGGTCGCTGCGGCGCTGCTACTTGCGGGCCTTGCGTTCGCGCACGTCGGGAGTCTCGATGTTTATTTCCAGGGCAACGCGGGACCTTATCGAGTGCTGGTTGCGATTCGGCCGCCCGATGTCATTCCCGGCATCGCGCGAATCGAAGTCCGCGCGCTCGATCCCGGCATCGACAGGATCGAACTGACTCCGACGCCGATGACCGGGGAAGCCTCGAAACATCCACCCACGGCCGACGCGGCCCAGCGCTCCGCGGCGGATCCGCGCTACTTCGAGGGCAAACTCTGGCTGATGAGCACCGGCGCATGGGAAGTGCATGTCCGGGCGTTCGGGAGCAAGGGCGAAGGTGAACTGCCCGTTCCTGTCTCCGCCGTCGCAATCAGAACGCGGCCCATGCAGAAAGGAGTCGGATACTTCCTCTTCGGCATGATGTTGTTCCTTTCCGTCGGCTTTGTCGCGATCGTCGGCGCGGCGGTCCGGGAGTCGAAGCTGGAGCCCGGCGCGCCACCTGTAGCATCGAAAGCGCGCGTATTCGGCTGGATGGGATTCACGGCGGCCATTCTGATCGCCGCGCTCTGGTTCGGCAAGATCTGGTGGGCGGGGGACGCCTCCGATTACGCCCGGAAGATCTATAAGCCTCTCGAAGCAGTCCCCACTGTCAATGCAAGTCAGATGGACCTGCGCCTCTCGGATCCGGGCTGGCTGGAGATGCGCCGGCTGGATGATCTCGTGCCCGACCACGGCCATCTGATGCATCTCTTTCTTGTGCGCTTTCCGTCGCTCGATCAGTTTGCGCATCTTCATCCGGAGCAGACCTCTCCCGGTTTTTTCACCACGACCCTGCCAGCCATGCCGGCGGGGCACTACCGTATCTATGCGGATATCGTGCATGAAAGCGGGCTCGCCGAAACTGCCGTTGGAAATGTCGACCTGCCTGACGTATCGGGCGGGCGACTCGGCGAAGATGACGCGTTCTCGAAGATTCCCGACCCCGATTCCGCAATCGAATGGGCGCGGGATCCTTCACAGCCCATCACGGCGAAACAAGCCGCGCTGTTTTCCTTCCGGCTGAAAAACAATGACGCGATCGAGCCCTATATGGGCATGGCCGGCCACGCCGAATTCATGAAGGCCGATGGAACGGTCTTCGCCCACATTCATCCTTCGGGCTCGGTAGCCATGGCCTCCATGACCATCGCATCGCCCGAAGCCATGATGGCCATGCATCAAACCCCGGGCCAACTCGTCTCCTTCCCGTTCGGACTGCCCTCGCCCGGCCATTATCGCGTGTTCGTCCAGATCAAGCACGGCGGCAAAATCGATACCGGCGCGTTCGACTTCGACGTTCAATAATCATCACGCCCGCGCGGTGGTCATGCGCCGAATACCGGCGCCAGCGGCGGCCCCGATCATCGCGGGAATCAACGCCAGCAGAGCCGGCCACGGGATACCCCCTCTCTCGGGATAGCGCGCGTTTAACAGCCCAAGGTTCACCAGCGCTTCGGTCGCAAAGAGCGACAGCCCGACAACAATTCCGCTGATTAGGAAATACCGCGGCCATAACAGACCGAGTGCGCCGCAGACGATCAGAACAAATCCCAGAACGACGGGAATCTCGTCCGTGTGAGTATCGCACCATCCGATGAAAACCGCCGCGGCGATCAGACACGGCCAATACAGCTTATTCATGCTTTGCATAGTAAAGTTATTTGCGCCGGAAAACAAGCATCCCGGAACGATATCCTGCGCGGTATCGTACTTGCAGGTAGAGAACTCATGACAGACGAGGAACGCCAGCTAATCCAGAGCCTTGCCGATCGTATCCGGAGCGCGCCCGCGCCCCAGGTGGATCGCGACGCGGACAATCTGATCCGGCAGACCATCGGCTCGCGACCCGACGCCCTGTACATCCTGACCCAGACCGTGCTCATCCAGGAGATGGCGTTGAATCAGGCGAAGCAGCAGATCCAACAGTTGCAGCAGCAACAACCTCAGCAGCCGCCCGCCAGCTTCTTACCCTCTCAGCGAAGCGGGTCGCCGGGCGGTTACCAGGGCAGCAGCTACCAGCGCAGTGATTACGCGCCTGCCCCTCCTCCGCCGCCTCCGCCCCAGCAATACTATGCCGATGCCCCGCCTCCGCCGCAGGGACGATTTTCCAGCTTCCTGCAGAATGCCGCCCAGACTGCCGCGGGCGTCGTGGCGGGCGAAGTCGCGTTTTCAGCGCTGTCGTCCATTTTCGGACATCACGGCGGCTTTTTCGGTGGCGGCGGTTATGGCGTCTCGCCGGGGTCCGAAACGATCATCAACAACTACTATGACGACGACCGCGGCCGCGGCAACTTCGGGAATGACCGCTCACTCGAAGACAGCGGGCTCAGCCCAGATCTCGAGGACCGCCGATTCGCAGGCAGCGACGATTCGAGCAATTACCAGGACGACAACCAGCAGGACGACACCGACAACAGTGGCGATGACTCCAGCGATTCGTTTGACGACGACTCATCGTATGATGATGGGTCTGGTTCAGACGACGTATGATTCGGCGAATCGCTCTTCTCTCACTAGCCGCTTCGGCCGCTCTCATCGCACAAGCCAATCCGGACTGGCATCGTGATTTCCCGGCGTTTCGAATCACCGGGAATCTCTATTACGTCGGGACGGCCGACCTCGCCGCTTACCTGATCCACACCCCACAAGGCAACATCCTCATTAATTCGAATTTCAAGCAGGATCTGCCCGCGTTGAAGAAGAGCATCGAGTCGCTCGGCTTCAAGTACAGCGATACGAAGATCCTTCTCATCAGCCACGCTCATGGCGATCACGACGAAGGGACCGGGGTAATTCAACGCGAAACCGGCGCAAAGCTCGAGGTCATGCAGCAGGATGTGACGGAAGAACAAAGTTCCGCCAACGGGCGTCCCGGCGCCCACGTCGATAAGGTTTTGCATGACGGCGATACGGTGGAACTCGGCGGGTCGAAATGGGTAGGGCGCCACACGCCGGGCCACACGCCGGGCTGCACCACCTGGACATCACAGATCCAGGAGGGTGGTCGCACGCTGAACGTGGTGATTGTCGGAAGCCCGAATGTGAATCCCGGGTATTACCTCGTCGGCAACAAGAAGTACCCGGGCATCGCCGAAGACTACGTCAAGACCTTCGCGGTGCTGAAGAGCCTGCCCTGCGACATCTTCCTCGGTGCGCACGGCGGCTACTTCGACCTGAAGACAAAATACGAAAAATTCAAGGCGGGCGACAAGAACGCCTTCATCGACCCCAAAGGCTATCAGGCTTATGTCAGTGAGCGCGAAGAAGCGTTCCGGACTGAATGGGAACGCCAGAAGAAGAATCCGGGCTCTCCCAAACAGTAGACTGCGTCAGTGCTGGCTGACGCTGAGCGTATTGCCGTCCGGATCTTCAAACCAGGCGATTTTCGCGCCGCCCGGCGCAGTCCAGATCCCGCGTGCGTCCTGCGGCACACCGGGGTAACGCTTAAGTTCCACTCCGGCGCTCTCCAGCCGGGCTACCGCTTGCTCAATATCCGAAACCTGCCAGCCGAGAATCGTGAATCGTTGAGCATTTAGTTCCTTCACCGGCGTCACCCGGATCATCACGCCGTTGCAGTCGAAAACCAGCGCGAACGGGCTCTCCTCAATCAGCTTTAGTCCGAGCTTTCCCGCGTAGAATTCCCGTGCGTGAGTTGCATCAGTCACTGCGATGAAGCCCACCAGTTTCCACGATTCCGGCATAGCGGAACCGGACGTGATTGAATCAGACATGCGGATATTCTGACAAATGCCAGCCGCGGAAGTATATCGGGAACATCCGGCGCCCGCGTCGGTCTCGACATGGGTCGAAACCGCCTGGAGCGGTGCGCCGACAACCATCTCGCGCGTGCCGCCGGATGGCTGCCTCGATATCGTCTATTCACCCTCCGCGGGCCTGAGAGCAGTCGGCGCGATGACCGTGGAGCACCGGTTCGAATCGGTCTCGCCCGAATGGCACTGCGGCGTGCGTTTCCGTTCGGACATGGCGCGTGAGTTCCTTCGCATCTCTTCAGCTGAACTGACCGACCTGAGCGTGCCGCTTGCGGATATTCTCGGGCGCGCCGCGGCGCGACTGGAACGCAGGCTTCAGGATCAGGACGCGCCGGACGATTGCGCCGCGCTTCTGATCAAATGGCTGATCATTCCGCGAAACCAGCCGAATCCCGCTCAACGCGCCATCGGCGCAATCGCAGAGGCGCGCGGGCTTGTCAATCTCGAAGAAATCGCGTCCCAGGCGGGTTTAAGCGCACGGCAGTTCCGCCGCCGGTGTCTCGAAGAAAGCGGTCTAACGCCAAAGTATCTCTGCCGGATCCTTCGCTTCCGCAGAGCATACAACGAAGCCTTCGCGAATCCAGACTGGGCCGATATCGCCGCCCTTTCGGGCTATTTCGATCAGGCTCACCTGATCCGCGATTTCCGGGAATTCACCGGTCGCACCCCAATGGCCGTTTTTTCCAATCGCGCCTTGCCGCAGGTCGCGTAGGATTCCTCTATGAAAATCACGCCGGTGCTGATCGTTCAGGAAATCGAGAAATCACTTCCGTTCTGGGTGGACCGCATAGGTTTCGTCAAAACGGCCGAGGTTCCGGACGACGGGAAACTCGGATTTGCGATGATGGAGCGCGATGGCGCGGAACTAATGGTTCAGACCGTGGCCAGCGTTCTGAAGGATGAGCGGAAGTTCGCCCCCACGGGAGACGCTAACAAGGCATCCTTATTCATCGAAGTAGAAGATTTCGACGACATCCTGAAGCGCCTGAAAGGTTACCCGGTCGAAATGGAAGACCGCACAACATTCTACGGAATGCGTGAGATCGGCGTGCGCGATCCCGACGGTCACATCGTCATCTTCGCCAGGCGCGTCTAAGCTTCAGGGCCGCCTTCGGACGCCCGTTCCGCCTCCACAGCGGCGGAAGAACCAGCTTGGCGCGCCTCATCGATCAGTCGTTGCGCCTCGCCCAGCAGGTGTTCGGGTACCTGCACCTGAAACTCCAGATTAGGCAGGATCGTCGGTCCGGCTACGATCGCTGGAATGCCGTTTGCGTCCAGAATCCCCTTCACGATAAGGGCCTCCGATTCGGCATCGTGATTCGACGAACTGAACGCCGGGACCATTGCTTCATCCGGCGAAGGATCTGCGTTTGTGAGTTCCGAGTCCATTCTTATACCTACAAAATATACGTTTGGGCGTAATAGCGCATTACTATGGTGTAGGGAAACGGACATGGAAGATAACAACAAATTCGGATGGTTCCTGGCGGGCGCTGTTGTGGGCGCCGCGATCGCTATTCTTTATACGCCGAAATCCGGCAAAGACACGCGCGCTTATATCGGAAGCAGCGCAAAGGAAAGCCGAGAGGCGATGGAGTCCAGCGGCCGCGAACTGATGGAGCGCGGCAAAGAACTCTACGACCGCGGCAAGAAGATCGCCGAAGACGCGGCCGATCTGTTCGAACGGGGCCGCAAGCTGGTCCAGGGCTGATTGCCTTTTATTGAAATCGGGGATTACCGGATCACTCTGGTACGCGCAGGCCGTTACCTTTGGGACGGCGGCGCGCTGTTCGGCGTAGTGCCGAAGACCCTCTGGTCGAATTTCCAGCCCGCCGACGATCTCAATCGCATTTCCTGTGGCCTGAACTGCTACGTCATCGAAGACGGGCGGAGACGGATTCTCGTCGAAACCGGCGTGGGCGTCCGGCACGACGAGCGCTCCATCGAGCGAACCGGATTGCAGGGCGCTCCGTTACTGCGCGAATCACTCGCGCACCATGGCTTTGAGCCCGCGACCATCACGACTGTGGTCAATACCCATCTGCACTGGGACCACGCGGGCGGAAACACGATGGATGAGAATGGGCACGCGGTTCCGATGCTCCCGAATGCCCGCTACGTGACGCAGCGCGGTGAACTCGAGCACGCGCGTAGCCGGCATCCCCGCGATTCCGTGAGTTACCGACTTCCCAACTATGAACCTTTGGTCGAGGCTGGCCGTCTGGACCTCGTTGAGGGCGATCATGAAATCGCGCCCGGCGTCCAACTTCGCGTCGCGCCCGGCCACAACCGCGACATGATGATCGTGGTGGTTCGCTCCGGAAACGACGTATGGTGCCATCTTGCGGACCTCGTCATGTACGCCGCGCAGGTCACGCCCACCTGGGTCTCCGGCTTCGATCTGTTTCCCCTGGAAGGCATCGACAACAAAACAAGGATCCTGGGCCAGGCGGCGCAGGAAGGCTGGTGTTGCAGTTTCGGCCACGACCCCGACATTGCGTTCGCGAAAATAGAGACGCAGGGGGGCAAATGGCGAATCCATCAAAGTCTGGACTGAAGCTGTCACCGTTTCGCAATGAACCATACGGCGATTTCACAAAGCCCGAAATCCGGCGCGCCATGGAAGAAGCGCAGGAACGCATTCGAAAGCGCCTCGGGCAGGAGTATGCGCTCATTATCGGCGGCGAGAGATTACAGAC
>Ga0126381_100000764_pt1 | contig 35070 bp, 34 predicted proteins | sample PanSoiMetPlot_28_FD_96465 | JGI IMG/M metagenome (GOLD analysis project Ga0126381, IMG submission 96465) | Tropical forest soil microbial communities from Panama - MetaG Plot_28 | ecosystem: Environmental > Terrestrial > Soil > Tropical forest > Bulk soil | place: Panama | collected 2016-02-17 | reverse complement strand
GATCGGCGAGGTCAACAAGGGCGATGTGATGAAGGTCGGGGCCTATGACCTGCGCGTTGTGGATCTGACCGAAGGCGATACGCCGAACTATCAGTGGGAGACGGCGCTTCTCGACGTTTCGAAAAACGGCCAGCCCATCGGGACGCTCGAGCCGTCACGCCGGTTCTACAAAGCGGCGCAGCAGGCGACCGCGATTGTCGCCCTTCGCAGCCGTTTGAACGAGGACCTTTATATCAATTACGCGGCCCGGACGGGCAACAAGGCCACACTTCAGGCTTATGTCTTCCCTCTGGTTGACTGGATCTGGATCGGCGGCCTGACTCTTATCTTCGGTACTCTCGTCGCGCTCATTCCGAGCAAGGTTGCGCGTTCTTATGCGCGCACAGAAGTGGTAGGTGTCGCCAAAAAGCATGCGCCGGTTGAAGCGTAGTCTTCTGTTTCTTGCTCTGGTCGGCGTGGCGGTTGCGCAGACCGAATCGCAGATCGAGAGCGATCAGGTAAAGCGCGTCGGGCAGCATATCGCCTGCCAGTGCGGCGCCTGCTCGGAGAACGTCAACTGCAACATGTCGTCCGGGCAGTGTCATTTCTGCAAGCCCACGCGCACCCGCATTTACCAGATGCAGAAGGCGGGCATGGATGACTCGAGCATCATCGCGGCGTTTGTTAAGGAATACGGCAAGGGTATCTTCCGCGGCGATCCCAATTCGTTCTTCTGGCTGGTGCCTTATCTGAGTTTGGGCCTCGGAGCTGTTGTCGTCTGGTTCGTTCTGAAGCGCCTGATGCACGGCCATTCCTTCAAACCCGCAGCTGCGGGTCCCGCCGTTGAGGATGACCCTATATACGCGCGATACCGCGACGCTGTTGAGAAAGATACTGAGAAGCTGGATTAATCCCACCGAATGGACCCGAGTCTGATTTTTGGCGCTTTGTTAGGGGCAGGTATGCTCGCCTTCCTCCTCCTCATCCGTTTCCGGGACCTCCCGAAACCTGCGCCCGTTTCCCCCTTCCGCCATCTTGACGAGCGCAAGGCGGCCATCTACGAGAGCCTCCGCGATCTTCAGTTCGAATACCGCCTGGACAAGCTCTCCGACGAGGACTACCAGACCACCAAGGTGGAGCTTCAGAAAGAACTCGCGCGAGTGTTGGCCGAAACCGACCGGATCAAAGCGGAACTCGGCCAATCAGCGCCGGCTCCGGCTGCTGTGGCTACGCCTGCTCCAACGCCCAAGCGCAATACCTGTCCGTCCTGCGGGGCTGTGTTTGAGAAGGCATTGAAGTTCTGCGGGGAGTGCGGCAAACCGATGGCGGTGGCCCGATGAGAATCGCACTCCTTTTCGCATTCGCTGCTTTGGCTTATGCGGCGGTGGATGGCACGGTCACCAACTCCAGCACCGGCAAGCCACAGGCGGGCGCGACCGTCACGCTGTTCCAGCCCACCAATCAAGGCCCTCAGTTCATCGACAGCGTCAAAACGGATGCCCAGGGGCATTTCCAGATCACCAAAGAAGTTCCGGCCGGAGGCGCCGGTCCTTTGCTGCTCCAGGCCGTCTACGCGGGCGTGCAATACAACAAAATGCTGCCGCCGGGGACGCCGACCTCGGGCGTTGAAATCCCGGTCTTTGAAAGCTCGAAACGGCCGGGCGATGCGAAGGTCGACCAGCATATGATTCTGCTCGAACCGGCCGCGAGCGGAACCCTTCAGGTAAGCGAAAGCTACGTTTTCAAAAATGACGGGAAGACCACCTGGAACGATCCGGATAATGGCACGCTCCAGTTCGAACTTCCTGCCGGGGCTCAGGGCAAAGTCGAAGTGAATGCTCTCGCGCCGGGCGGGCTTCCCATTCGCAAGGCGCCGGATCCCGGTCCTCGTCCCAACACCTTCAAACTCGACTTCCCGATCAAGCCCGGCGAATCGCGCGTCGATCTTCAGTGGTCGATGCCCTTCAATACTCCGGGAGTGTTCGAAGAGCGCGTGCTGACGAAGGGTGGCCTCACGCGTGTCGTCGCCCCCGTCGGCGTGACCTTCAAGGGCGCCGACCTCAAGGACCTGGGGCAGGAGCCCCGCACCAAAGCGACGGTTTTCTCTACCAACGGCCCGGACATCAAGTTCGACGTTCAAGGTACGGGCGCGCTCAATGACGGAGCGACGGATGCTTCGGCTTCCGGGGGCGGCGACGGCGCCGCGAGCGGTCAGCCCGCGCTCTCGATGAATCTGCCGAAGCTCTACAATCTGACCAACGGCAGCGCGGACATCATCACGACGATGCTTGCGGTCAAATGGGTGCTACTGAGCGTCCTCGGCATGCTGGCCGTCGGTTTCACGCTCCTCTACCGCAAAGGCAATCCGATAGACGCCGACCAGAAAGCTTCGAAGAATGCTGGCGGTCGCAGCTGATCGCGTCTGGAAGTACTTCGGCGATTATCCCGCGCTTCGGGGAGCAAGCCTCGAAGTTCGCAAAGGCGCTTGCGTAGCTCTGCTCGGACGCAACGGCGCGGGCAAAACGACGCTGCTCCGCATCCTGGCGAACCTCTCGCGCCCCACGAAAGGCGAAATCCGGGCGAGTGTTGGCAAGAGCGGCATCGGATATCTCGGGCACGGCATCGGCGTGTATGACGACCTCTCCGCGACCGAAAACCTGATCCTTTTCGGCGAACTCATGGGAGTCGCCAACCCGAAGAAATCCGCCGCAGAAGCTCTCGAACGCGTGGGGCTCGCCCGCGTGAAAGACGGACTCGCCCGCGAGTTCTCCCGCGGCATGCGCCAGCGCCTGGCCGTCGCGCGCGCGTTCCTGCACAAACCGGAAATCCTTCTGCTGGACGAACCGTTTACATCGCTTGACGACCGCGCTATCGCCGTACTGCAATCGTTGCTGAACGACGCTTTGGCTTCGGGCGCGACGATCGTGATGTCCACGCACCAGATTCGCGAAGCCATGGAACTCGCGACCGACGTGGCGCTGCTGGAGCGGGGCAAGGTGGTTTTTGCCGGACCACGCGCGGGCGAGATGCTTTCCGATCCGACCTGGCTTTACCGAACGTACGGTGAACCCGCGTGAAGTCGGGTCTGGGAACTGCCCTCGCCATCGCCCGCAAAGATCTCCGCACCGAGCTTCGGACGAAGGAGTCCATCAACGCGGCAGCTTCGTTCGCGCTGGTCATCCTTGTAATCTTCAGCTTCGCGTTCAATCTCGAACGAGATGAGTTCTACGCCATCTCGGGCGGTCTGCTGTGGCTGGTGTATTCGTTCGCAGGCGCGCTGATCGTAAACCGCGCTTTTTCCCGCGAACTGCCGAACGACTGTCTTGACGTCCTTATCGCCTCGCCCGCTCCCGGCTGGGCGATTTTTCTCGGTAAAGCCGTCGCCGCGTTCCTGCTGCTGCTACTGGTCGAAGCGATCTCTCTGCCGGTCTTCGGGCTCTTTTACAACATTCGATGGACGGAATCGCTTGGCTCGCTCGTCTTAATCATTTTGCTGGCGACCTGGGGGATGACCATCGTGGGGAGCGCGTTCAGCGCCGTGATCGTAAACGTCCGGCTGCGCGAACTGATGCTGCCCGTTCTTCTCTATCCGATCCTGATTCCGCTGCTCATCGCGGCAATGGGCGGCACTACGGCGCTGTTCCAGGGTGAGCCGCTTACGGGAGAAAACTTCGGATACATCCGCCAATTGATCGGATTCGATGCGGTCTACACGGCTCTCGCGCTCTATATGATTGAGTTTATTCTGGTGTTTTAAGGGACCACTATGCGTGAAAAAGCGACGTACGCTCTCGGAATTCTGGGAGCCATCGTGATGATCTGGAACCTGCACCATATCTTCACGCAGATGGCGCCTGAAGCGGCCCAGGGAATGGCCGGATGGATCCTCTTCATCCACGTGCCGGCGGATTTCATGGGCGACATCCTCTACACGATCGCGCTCGTCACGAGTATTCTGTTTCTGGTCAAGAAAGATTTCACTTACGATTCGATCTCGGTCGCATGCATCGAAGTCGGCACCATGTTCATCCTGGTGAATCTCGTGACCGGGAGTATCTGGGGAAAGAACCAGTGGGGAATCTGGTGGACCTGGGACCTGCGGCTCACCACGCAGCTCATGAAGTTCCTGCTTTATCTCGGTTATCTCGTCGTGCGGCCGGCCATCGCGGAAGCGACACAACGCGCCACCATGTCCGCGTTCATCGCCATCTTCGCGTATGCTGACGTTCCGCTCGTGATGATGGCGATCCGACTGCCTAACGTTCGGACGCAGCATCCGTCGCCAGTGATCGAGACGGGCGGGATCAATTCGGTTGCCGTGCCGTTTGTAGTCGGCATCATCGCGCAGTTGCTGATGGCGCTGGCTCTCATGCTCGTACGCCTTCATCAGGAAAACACCAGAAGGGAAATCGATTCACTGCGGCGCGAACTCCACGCGCTGTAAAGGCTCGTTATAGAATCGGGGGGTCTTCGACAAATGGACGTAACCAATCTCAGGTTCCTGTTCTACGCCTATTCGGCCGCGTGGATCATCATCACCATTTTTGTGCTGATGCTGGTGAGCCGCGGCCGCAAAATCGACCGCGAACTGGCTCGCTTGAAAGCCCTGGTCGAGGACAAGGAGAGGTCCTGATTGAAACGCCGCAATATTTTGAAGTCCATCGCCGCCGCCGGGCTTGCCGGCATCGTGACGCCTAAGGAGCAGAAGGCCCAGCAGGCAGTCGAAAAGGCGGTGCGCGGCACGCCCGCGCCGAAGATTAAGGATATTCAGGTCATCGAGACTGCGCCCGCCGGGGTGCGCCTTACCGTTGTTAAGATCCTGACCGATCAGGACGGTTTGTATGGCTACGGATGCGGTACGTTCACGCAGCGCGCCGATCTCGTGAAGCCCGCTGTTGAGCGCTATCTCAAGCCTCTGCTGCTGAATCATCCGGTCGACAAGATCGAAGACACGTGGCAGATGTGTTACGACAGCTCCTACTGGAAGAACGGGCCGGTTCTCAACAATGCGATCAGCGGAGTTGATCAGGCGCTGTGGGATATCAAGGGCCGCCAGGCCAACATGCCGGTCTATGAGTTGGTGGGTGGCAAATGCCGAGAGGCTGCGGACGCTTACACGCATGCCTCGGGCGGCGAGATCCAGCAGTGCATCGATCAGGCGAAGATGTTCATGTCGCAGGGATTCCGGAATGTTCGCGTCCAGGTGAACACGCCGGGATACGAAGGCTACGGCGCGGGCGGGCGCGGCGGTCCGAACGCAGTGCCCATGGTGAAGGGACTTCACGAAGGCTCGGTCTTCGAGCCGCTGCCGTACATTCGCCGTGCGTTGAAGCTCTTCGAGGAGTGCCGTAAACAACTGGGCGAAGAAGTAAATCTGCTCCATGACGTGCATGAGCGCGTTACGCCGAACGAAGCGGTGCAGTTCGCCAAGGAAGCGGAGAAATATCACCTCTTCTTCATGGAAGATCCGCTCTCGCCCGAGGAGATTGCTTACTTCCGGCAAATCCGCCAACAGTGTGCGACCCCCATCGCCATGGGCGAGCTTTTCAACAGCCCGCACGAGTGGACGCCGCTGATCTCCGAACGCCTCATCGATTACATCCGCGTTCACGTTACGCAGGCGGGCGGATTCACGCCGTGCCGGAAGATCGCGATCCTCGGTGAGCATTTCGGCGTGAAGACTGCATGGCACGGCCCGGGCGATGTTTCACCTATCGGCCACATGGCGAATGTCACTCTTGACGTCGTCAGCTACAACTTCGGCATCCAGGAATACAGCGCGTTCAACGCCAATACGCGCGAGATCTTCAGCGGCTGTCCGGTGATGGAAGACGGCTACATCTGGCCGAGCACAAAGCCGGGGTGGGGCATCGAAGTCGATGAGAAAGCCGCTGCGAAATTCCCGTTCACAACGGATGCCCGCGGTCCGCGAGGAGTTCTGAACGGCGGCTGGGGCGAACTCCGTCGTCAGGACGGCCAGATCATCAAGCAGTAGGCTTTAAAGGCCCTGCCAGACATTCTTCAGATCGACGGCGAGGCCCTCGACCGGGCCTTCGCCCTCGATCTGGTCCGGTTCGTGGAATATGGGCGGCTCTTGCCCGGACCGATATACGTGGACCACTCGATTGTCGGGGTCGATTAGCCAGGCGACATCCACTCCGTTTTCGATCCAGCGGCGCATCTTCCGCTGCGCTGCCCGCAGCCTATCGCTCGGAGACATAATCTCGACAACGAACTCCGGCGCGATCCGGGGAAATCGCCGCCGCTCCTTCCTGGGTATCTGCGCCTGCCGTTCGTTCGAAATCCACGCGGCGTCTGGTGACAAAGCCGACCCGTCGAGCAGCATGAACTGCACCGTTGGGCCGAAGACCTTACCGCGACCGTCCTTTTCGTTCCACTTTCCGATCTGAGTTACGAGGTCGGCGTTCCGATAAGCCGACTCGAAGCCGGCAGGGGGCAGGATGATGATTTCTCCGTCGGACGTCCGTTCAATGAGAACGTCCGGATTCGCTTCGCAGAAAGCGAAGTATTCGTCATCGGTCAAGGGGTGTTCACGATCGAGGACGAGCGCCGCCGGGGCGTGCAGGTCCGGCAATGCGATCTGCGTCATCATCTGCCCCCAACCTATCATTTTGCGGCGCGCTGTCTCGCGGAGAACATCGCGCCTTCCGCCTTGACGTTGGAGGCGAACGCCAGTAGCCCGATAGGAGAGTCTAATTCGTCGTAGACGGCTTCGAAGCCGCCTTTTCGAAAATAGGTTTCGTGCAGAATCCGACGCCTTGTGGCGCTCGCACGAAATCGGCCCACCACTCTTTGTGAGGCAGGGAACGCGCCCAACGTTCGAGCGAGTCGAAATCACGCCAGTACTGGCGCATGCAGAGATGCGGCGGAAAGAGCGAAAAGAAGAATGGCTCGTGGAGCAGCAGCCCATCTGGTTTCGCTGCCACCGATTTCTCGATCTGAGGACCGAGCCGGGCGATCGCCAGCCCTCTGAGCGATTGGACTCACATGCCGAGATAGATCACGACAAGATCGGGATACTGCGTCAAATCCGCCGTCATGCGGCGCACACCGGGCATAAATTTCCTCCGCGATATACTTCATAGCTTCTTATGGCCACTCAACTGACCCGACGGACGCTGCTTGCGTCCGCGCTCGCGGCGCCGCTTGCCGCTCAGACGAAACGCGACTGGACCGGCAAAGACCCGATCGATTATCCGGACCCGGACATCATCATCCTCGATCCCAAACGCTTCAAATACAGAGTCAACAATGCAGCGATCGAGCGCCTGTACGTCGGTTGCCGTTGGGCGGAAGGACCGGCATGGAACGGCAACGCGCAGTGTCTGGTATGGAGCGATATCCCGAACAACCGGCAGTTACGGCGCAACGAGGAAGACGGACACGTCAGCGTCATCCGCTCCAACTCGAATTACAGCAACGGCAACACGTTCGACTATCAGGGTCGACAACTCTCATGCGAGCACGACACCCGCCGCGTGGTTCGTTATGAGTCTGACGGGTCGGTTACGATCCTTGCCGACAAATGGCAAGGTAAGCCACTGAATGCGCCGAACGATATTGTTGTGCACCCTGACGGCGCGATCTGGTTCACTGATCCGGGCTACGGAATTCTCGCTGCCTACGAGGGGCATCTCGACAAGCCGCAGATCAAAGAGGCCGTGTATCGAATCGATCCTAAGACGGCAAAGATGGAAATGGTTGCCGACGATCTGCACAAGCCCAACGGCATCTGCTTCTCACCGGACTACAAGAAGGTATATATCTGCGACACCGGCTCGACGCATGAACCCGATGTGCCGAACATCATTCAGGTTTACGACGTGGATGGCGCGAAGCTGCGCAACAGTAAGCTCTTCATCAACACAACGATCCAGGGCAAAGGCTCCGGTCTGGCGGACGGCATCCGCGCCGATGTCGATGGAAACATCTGGACCGGGTGTGGATGGGTGGGGCCCGGCTACGATGGCGTTCACATCTTCGCGCCAAATGGTGATCTTATCGGCATGATCCTGTTGCCCGAGACCTGCGCGAACTTATGCTTCGGCGGACGCCACCGCAACCGGCTGTTTATGGCCGCGAGCCAGTCGCTGTATTCCGTGTACGTTGCAACGCGCGGCGCGCACATCTGCTGAGTGCGCGCAGGCCGGCGATTATTGGCCGGTGTAGCCACCGTCAACTAACAAATGCGCGGCGGTGATGAAACTGGCCTCGTCCGAAGCCAGGAACAGAATCGCGTTCGCGACTTCAACCGGGTCGCCGATGCGCTTCATCATGTGCAGCGCCGCGCGATCGGTGATCCATTCTTCGCGGGTCATGCCGAGCCGGATCCATTCACGTTCCGTTGCGCTGGTCAGCACGCACCCAGGCGCGATCGTGTTCACCCGAATATTAAACGGCGCGAGGTCGAGCGCCATACACCGGGTCATCGAATGGATCGCCGCTTTGCTCGAGTTGTACGTCGCCATGTGCGCTTGCGCGATAATCCCGCTCATCGATCCCAGATTCACGATGGAGCCGCGCCCGCGCTTCTTCATGCTGGGGATCGCGTGTTTCGCCACCAGCGCGGTACCGATAACATTCACTCCCAGCACGGTCTGCCAGTGCTCGGGAGTCGCATCCTCAACCGCGAACGTCGTGAAATTGGCGGCGTTGTTGACGAGGATATCGATCCCCCCGAAATGTAACTCCGCCGTTTCAGCGATCTTCCGCGCATCCGCTTCTTTCGAGATGTCCGCCGCGACGCTGACCGCTTCCGCGCCCGCCTTCTTTGCCGCCTGAACGGCGCTTTCCGCATGGGTCCCGTCGATATCGACGAGAACCAGTTTCGAACCTTCTTCGGCGAATCGCACCGCCGTGCTGAAACCAATGCCGGCGCCAGCGCCGGTGATTATAGAGACTTTATTTTGCAGACGCATGAAAAGACAATGATAGCGAGGACGCGGCGTTATCGATAAAGTCGGACCTCTCGTTCGGATCGCGTAACATTTTCACAGCCCGCTTGTTCTGCGAGCGGTTACAGTAGAAGGAAGTGTTGAGTTCGTCGCAACGGGGCGGGAGTGGGGCGCGTCTCCACCGGAAGGTTATTATGCGCTTTGCGGCGCTGGTATTTCTTGCGGCGTTGACCGCCTTCGGGCAGTCGCCCACCTGCAATCCGTCGCCAGGCGAATGCCTGCAAGGCTATATCTCCGTTACCCGTCAACCGGGCGCTGCTTTCACCGCCTTCTCTCCTCCTTTTCTTTGGGTGCAGGCGCACGATCTGAACAATAACTCCGCCACATACTCCGTCCGCTTCTGTATTGACGTTCCGTACCCGTGGTGGTGTCCCGCGGGCTATCCGAACTCGGTGACGATTAACGCAAACGGCAACGGCGCGGGCGGTTCCGGCGCTAATGGTTTCTGGCCGATTCCAGCGACAGTCGGATCCATCAACGTTAAAGACGGGGCCCGTCACTTGGTCTCTCCGTGGATGATCAGCCGCAACGGCGACACGCAGACGAATGACCTTCTGATGGACTTTGCGCGTCTCGGCGGACCATTCCCCTTACAGTGGGACCTCGCGAATTCCAACCTGATGCCCGATTTCTCGGGAGTCTCTCGACCCGTCGCTCCGATCACGCCGCAAAGGTCGCAGTTGTTCATCAACATGAACGACCCCTGTTCCATCGGAACGCCCGGCACGAACAGCGCATGTGGAGGAAATACTGCTGGCAACGCGCTGTGCGCTGTGAACGGCGTGACGGTCTATAGCAATGGCTTTGCGGGCGCGTTTCTAACCGCGTACCCCGGGCTTTCCTGCTCTAGCGCGATTATCGTGTCGCTGCCGGTACAGGACGCGATCACATTCGCTCAGTGGAAGGCAGTCATGGGTCCCGCAATCGACGGCGAGTCGATGTCCATGGCCGCGCAGTTGTTCACCTGGGTGCAGCCGAACATCGTCATCGGCAACGGCGCAAGCGCTCAGATCACCAGTTGCAACGGGCAAGGGGGAACCAATGCCTGCTATGCATTCGCGGGTCTCGGCGCGATGTGGCCCGCTACCGCCGGAACTGAGCCGATCCGGATTCCCGGCACGTCCTCCTGCATCCAGAAGCCGGTGGGCCAGTGTCTCGGCGAAGGCATTCCGAATCCTGCATTCAACAATCCGGTGCGCAGTCCCGCGTCGCTCGGTTTTCGCTACACGATCATGGCGTCCGCAACGGCTTGTACGAGTCCCTGGAACGGGCTGAACGGTTGCGACTCCGCCCACATAGCGGCTGGCGGCTTCACAGCCAGCGTACCCGCAATGCAGGCGATCATCGCGAACACACAGATCACACCCATTGACCCGACCGGGCTGAACGTCCAATACCCCTGGACGTCGGATACGGCAAGGGGCGGCGCGATGACAAGCGAATTTGCGCCCTGGCTCACCGGTAATTCCATATCGCCGAATATCGCCTTTTCGCTGCTCGGTTCGCAGTCTTCCAGGGTGTCGATCAATCCCGTACCGTCGCCCGGTCTTCAGTCCGGCGTGCTCACATATCCGGTCGGTTCGAACCAATATCACTTCACGTCTCTCAGCATGGTTCCTGGAGGCGGTCTGGGTTATGCCGTTACCAGCTATGGAGCGCAGTTTGCGAGCGCGGGGAACGATCAGGCCTGGATAGGCGCATGGATGCTGTCGCCAGCGAACGGGGGACCGACCGGAACTCCCGCGGTTGCCGCGGGCGGGGAAGCGGTCGAGCCGGGGGAAGTGATTACCCGGCACATGTTCTACCCGGACCTCTTTGCTTTCTACTATTCACGCGGCCACACGATCTGCGAGGCATTCTGGCTTTCGCAAAGGGAACCTTTCGAAACGGCGCTTTGGGGCAATCCGTTCGCGCGAATCTTCAGTACGCCTGCGCTTCCCGCCCCCAGCGGTCTCCCCGCGAGATCGAGGGATGCGGGCCCGGGCGGCTTAAGGCCGTCGCACAGGACGAGCCCAAGCGAGAACTGAATCGTCTGCTCAGTCTTTCCGCGCTGACTCACTGGTTCAGCCCACGCCGCCCAGGACTGCACGCTGCAAAATGCTTTGACTTCGCTTTCCTTCTGGCGCATCGTCCAATCGATGGAATTTTCCGATTAAGAATCAAAATCAGGTACCGTCAATCCGTTTACCGGCGGCGGCGTCATCACCAACGTGATGACCGAGAGCCCGACTCCTGGTCCATAGTCCGGCGGGATTGCCCTGGACGACGCGCTTCGTCACTCCACGCGAAGCGCGTCTACCGGCGCAATCCGGGCGGCCCGTCGCGCGGGCAGCCAGCAGGCAAGAATTCCCGTGACCGTCAGAAGCGCGATCACCGCTGCGAGCGACGCCGGATCATAAGGCGTTCCGCCGCGCAGCAGAGTCTGCAGATACCCGGCCGCTCCCAGCCCGCCCACTACGCCGAGCAGAACTCCCAAAGCGATCAGCCGGACGCCACGGCCAATCACCATCCTCATCACATCCGCCATGGTCGCGCCGACTGCCATGCGCAACCCGATCTCCCTCGTCCGCCTCGCGACCGCGTTCGCGATAACGCCATAAATCCCCACTGTGACCAGCGCAAGGCCGAGAAAACCGAACGCGCCGAACAGCACAACGCTGAACTTCGGCCCGGCGGATACGTAGCGCGCGATGAAGTAATCTACCGGTTCGGTATCCATCACGGGCTGATCCCGGTCGAGCTCTGCAATCGCCGAGCGCAGAACCGGCGCGAGCGTCTTCGGGTCCCCCGTTTTCGCCCGCATCACGATCGCGAAGCTTTCCGGCCCAACGAGCGTAAACGGAATATACGCCTCCGGAAAATCCTGGTTGCCGAACGGTATCTTCGTGTCGCCGACCACGCCAACGACCTCGAATGCATTCGAGGAAAGCCCGTATGGCGGCTCAGACAATCGTGGCGCGCGGAACATCGCGCCGATCGGATCCCGGCCTGGAAAATAGCGCTGGGCAAAGCTCTCGCTGACCACCGCGATCTGCCGCCGTGTCCGAATGTCCGTCTCGCTCGGAAGCCGCCCGCGCCGCAGCGGAATGTGGAAAACGCGCGGATAATCGGCCGTGATCGAGTGCACCATCACCGGACGGTTGTCTGAAACGCCGGGCGTGATCACCGGCATCGTCGAATTTCCGAACGGATGATAACTGGTATTAACCCCGACGCTGTCCACAAGGGGATTGCTCTTCAACCGGTCCAGCAACTGCATCGCGAATGCGGTCCTGCGCTCGGGTTCCGAATAACGCCGTGGATCCATCGGAATTCGGCTGGTAAGAACGCCCGCCGTTTCCACTCCATAATCGGCCGACGTCACGCGAATGAGCGACCGCACCATCAGGGCGGCGGCCGTGAGCAGCATCAGAGAAAGGCCGACCTCTGTGACTACCAGGCTGCCTGAGATCCACGACTCCCGGCGCGTGGTTCCGGCGCGCCCGCCGGACTTCAGCGGCTCCACTACGTCCCGGCGCGAACTCTGCAGCGCGGGAAGCAGACCGAACAGTATAGTGGCGCTCATCGAGATCACGGCGGCGAACGCCAGCACCGGCCAGTTCAGCCGAACGTCGGCCTCATCGGGAATCGTCTGAGCCGGAACCATCGCAAGTATGCCCTTCATTCCCGCCCACGCCAGCGCGACGCCCAGCGCGCCTCCGAGCAACGCCACAACGGCGCTCTCCGTCAGCAATTGCCGCATCAGAATTCGCCGCGTTGCCCCCATCGAGATCCGCACCGCCATCTCCCGTGCGCGATGAAACGAGTGGGCGATCAGCAGATTCGATACGTTGGCGCAACTGATCAGCAACAGCAGGCCCACCGCGGCGAACAATGCCCACAACACATCGCTGATTCCGCTCGGGAACGTGTCGGCGAACGAAAGCAGGCCGACTCGGTAGCGGGCAGGGAAGGACCCCGGAGATTTCTGCCTCATCTGGTCGATCACCGGACGGAGTTCCGTCTCGGCGCGCGCCGGGGTAACGCCCGGCTTGACCCGCCCGACCACATGCACGAACTGCACGCCTTCTTCCGCCACGCCCCGGCGGAATTCGAGCGGCACATACACATCCGCGCCACGCCACATGAAGCGCGGCGGCATCACGCCGACGATCGTGCGCGTCTTCCCGTTGAGCAGCAGCGTCTGTCCGAGAACGTTGTGATCCCCGCCGAACTGCCGCTGCCAGAACCGGAAACCGAGGACGCATACGTTATTCCCGCGGTCTGCGCGCGTGAAGATACGGCCGATGAGCGCCGGCACGCCCATGATTTCGAGCCCGTCATAAGTCGTGTGATTTCCCCGCAGCCGTTCGGGGGCCGCGCGCCCCGTCCAGAACAGATCGCTGATGGTGGACGCCGTAACACCTTCAAAGAGTGAAGCGCCGTCGCGAAGGTCGAGAAACTGATCGACCGTGTAGTAGAGTCGCCCTCCCCGGCGGCCCTGCTCGGAAACCTGAATCGACATGAGGGAGCCAACGTCCTTGTAAGGAAACGGGTCGAGCACCACTCCGTAAACGACGCTGAAAACAGCCGTGGCCGATCCGATTCCGAGCGCGAGGGAAACGATGGCCGTCCCGGCAACGCCGGGATATCGCCGAATCTGCCTCAGCGCGAAGCCGACGTCCGCCTTCCGGATCATACGTAGATCATACGTAAAGTTGGGCGAACAGTTAGGAACGCAGAAACGTCAGCAGGCCGATCGAAATGATCAGATTTACGCTCAGCAGGATCGCTCCGATTACGCGTTCGCGCTGCAGCTTGAACCACATATAGATTCCCGTAACGCCAATCGTGAGCAGAATCAGAGAAACAGCCGCGAGCATCACGGCCCAGGCATTCATCGCCCGATTTTCGTGATGCAACCCGTGAAGGTGGTGGAGCCGGTTGAGCTCACCGAGTATTCCGGTATCGGTCCTTTTCACGTGCGCCCGCCCGCTGCCCGGGTCATAGCCGACCTGATATCGCGAGCCAACTCTCGTAATGCTGAAAGTGGTCTGCGCGGGCGTCGTGAGAACGCCCCCCAAATCGCCCGAGAATCCTTGCTGCGCCATCAATTGCAGCGCGGCCGCGCGCGGAGCAAGTCCGGGCGCGAGGGTGGCGTCCTCCTCGGTAACATTCTGCGGAATTCGAATCCGGTGGGCCATCTGCACGGAACTGACGGCGTATGTGAGGAGCGCGGGCAGCGCAAACAGGCCTGCCAACAAGTGGATGTTGCGGAGCAGTTTATAGATCATTTGGTCAGCAGATAGAATGCGGCGAACACCGCGCATCCTGTGGCCAGCGAGACGTTCGTCCAGCGGAAGCGCTGGCGTTCGGTGAGTCCCAGCCACGCGCCGCTTACGGCCATGAAGATCAGCGACCAGATGGAAAACTCGGTGTACCAGGCCCATGCGCGCACGCCCGAGTCGGATGTTTGCTCGGCGATGGTCGTGGCGTGCGCATTGTCCAGGAAGCGCCAGACGCTGTTTCGGAAGGTCTCGACACGAAGTTGATTCGACTGTTCAAGGGCTCTGGCGCGGACCAGACCGTTGACGCTGTAGAAGTCCGCGATCAACTGATGGTTGATGGGGTCCCGGTGTACGTTTGGTGGCCCGGCATGCGGAGGCTGCAGCTTTTGCCCGATCTGTGCCCCGAGTTCCTTATCGGATAGCCCGTCGGGATAGCTGAAAGGCCGCACCTCGACCCGAGGCTCATCTCCTGCATGGAAGATGTCCGGCGCGTCGAACGTGACGACCATCCCGGCGATGCCGAAGACCATCAGGACCGAAAAGTTCAAGAGCCCTGCGTAGATGTGGAGCTTTCGTATCCAGTGATTCACGATTTGTCCTGGTCTGGCGACGCTGTCACGCGAGCATGGCGATCGCGCGATCGCGGGAATGCCGCGCCTGGGCAACGCCGCTCTTGAAATTCTCGTCCGCGTGCGTCTGCTCCACGGACGAGGCCCCCGCTTCCGTATAGCTCTCGAACAATCTGGTGTAGAGTCTGCGGATTGTGTCTTCGTAGGCCGATTGAATCAGCCTTTGATCTGGGTTCATAGAACGAAATTCTAAACACCCGAGGCGCTCGACGCATAGGCGTCGAAGACCACGCGCAGTGTCTTCAGGTAATCCTCGCCATTCGATTCGAATTCACGGCCCGAGAGCATACAATCCACGAAGTGGCGCTGGAGGGCGTAGACGCAGTCGCCGGCGAAATTTCTGTTTTCGTGAGGATAATGGACGGTCTCCGCGGCGCAGCCGAGTTTCTTGATGCGAAGGTTCGATTCAGCGTCCATGGTCAGGTGGCCGCACGTGCCGTCGATGCGGATCTCACCGAACGTGTAGCGCGGGTTCGCAGATTCGGTTTCGTTGTAGCGGTTCGCGTCCCAGAGGGCCGTGGCGCCGCTTTCGAAGCGAAGGAGAAGTTGCCCGGCGTCTTCGCCTTTGATTACCGGGTTTAGCCGACGCAGACTTGCGTAGACGTCTGTGACCTCGCCGAGCAAATACCGAAATGTGTCGATAAAGTGAACTCCGGTTTCGTAGATCAGTAAACGCGGGTAGTCGCGAAAGAAGGGCTGCCGGTCGAGGTACGCGCGCTCGCCCCAACCGTCGCCCAGCCTGGTCAGGACGTGCATGTGCGTAAATTCGCCGATCACGCCGGTGAGTTGAATCTCCTTGATTTTTCGGTACCAGGGCTGCCATCGCCAGTTCTCGTGAACCATGAACCGTACTCCGAAGGAGCGCATCTGATTCACGATTTGCGCCGCTTCCTCGTACGTAGGCGCCAGAGGTTTCTGGCAGATTACGTGAATGCTCCGTCCGGCGGCATATGCGCACATTTCTTCGTGCGTCGGTGGCGGCGTGATGATATCGACGAAGTCCGGAGCGGTCTCGTTTAGCATTTCGGTCCAACTGGTGTAGCTCTTTGCAACGCCGAACTGCTCCTGCATGGCGCGAGCCTTCTCTTCCACCTGATCGCAGACCGCGACTATCTCCACTTCCGGGATGCGGCTCCATGCTTCGTACTGGAATTTCGCAAAGTAACCGGCGCCGATCCCCGCGCCGCGCAGTTTGCGCGTCATGCGACCGCCGCCGCAAGGACCCGATCCGGCATTCGCATCCGGAAGAGCCAGCAGAGAATCCCCAGCGTATTGAGGACGGCGGCCGTTACAAAATACGCCGATGCGCTGCCGGTTGCGGCTGCAAGTACCGGGAAGGCGTTGGCGCTCACGAACGAACCGAGATTGCCCACCATATTCATTGCGCCGGAGATGCTCCCCGTGTTCCTTCCGCTTATATCGGCGCAGAAGACCCAGCTTGGGCTGACCGTCATATCCGAGCCGAACACAGCCAGCGTGAAGCACGCGGCGGCTTCGCCGGGCGTCGTAGCGCGCGTCAAAAAGAGAAGTCCGACGACGGAAATGGTGAAGCCGAGTATGGCGGGAATTCTTCGCGACCACGCTTTATATCGAGACCGGTAGAGCGCGTCTACAAGCCAGCCGGAGACCCACTGTGAACACGTGCCTGCAAGCAGCGGCGCCATCGCGAACGCCGCGGCTCGTCCATCCGAAAGGTGGAAGTGGCTCTTCAGATACGGCAGCATCCAGGAGAGGCCGATGAAGAATGTGAAGTTGCTGAAGAAGTACTGCAACATCGCCACGATTGCGGGCGCGGATTGAAAGGCATCGCGAAGGCTGAGGCCCTCCGTCTCAGCCGCGGCCTCAAATGGCGCGGACGCCGGTCGATCGTAAAACCATATCAGCCAGAGAACCACCCAGACGACGCCGAACGCGCCCAGAATCAGGAAAGACGTTCGCCATTGCCATCGGTTGAGCATGAAAGCCAAAAGGGGAAACGACACGGCTCCTCCGAGACGCGAACCGGAGAAGAGGATCCCGTTGGCGCGTCCGCGCTCTCCGGAAGGCAGCCAGTTGCAGATGGCCCGGGCGCTGCCGGGGAATGCGCCCGCTTCGCTGACTCCGAACAGAAAGCGGATCGTCACGAGTGAGACCAGATTCCACGCGGCTCCCGTGAGAGCGGTGAGTGCGCTCCACAGCGTCACCACCAGGGCGAGGGCAAATCGGGGGCCGAGCCGATCCGCCAGCCATCCGCATGGGATCTGCGCCAGGGCGTAACCAAGCGCGAACGCGCTGAAGACGAGACCCATGGCGCTTTCCGAGAGATGCATCTCGGATGCGATCGCGTCCTTTGCGGTCGAGATACAAACCCGGTCCACATAGGTGATCATGGAGAGCGCGAACAGCGCCAGGACGACCGCCTGTTTTTTCAGGCTGCCGGATGACACGCAGGTGGCCTCAGCAGCCCGCCCCGAAGATAAGGCATCCAGTCTCATTGAGAATATTGCGCTTGTCGGAATCCGGTACGTCCAGCGTCAAAATCTTTCCGATTTCGGCTTCGACGCTCTCGGGCAGGTCTGAACCGATCATGAGGCGATCGCTGGAGACGTGATGCAACACTTCCCTGATGTGATGCGGCATGAGAGTCGAAAGCTCGAGCACGATGTTGGGGCAAAACAGCGCTGCCAGGATCGCTTCATGAACGAACATTCCGCCTCCCGCATGGCCCACAACGATCGTGAGGTCCGGAAACTTTCGCGCAGGCATCATGAGCAGCGCGGGCGAGGCGAAAGGCAACCCCGAACCCGTGTGACAGATGGCGGCCATTCGATTCTCGAGCGCCGCTTCAAAGAAGAAGTCGCTTGAGGCGAGAAACGGATTCAGGCCGTGATACTGAGGTTGCAGCTTCAGCGCGACGAAGCCATACTCTTCGCGGCAGCGGCGAACCTCATCCCGAAACGTCGCGCGATCAATCAGAGGATAAAGGCAGGCGCAACCGACAAGCCGATCCGGATGCTCGCGTACGGCGCGGCCGATGAGATCGTGTTGAGCGCGGTAATCGTCAACTACCGGGAACGGAATTGCGACGGACCGATCGACGCCCCGGCGATCCATGTCGCGGAGCATTTCGTCCGGCATGTATGTCCTTCCGCTGTGACGCGCCGAACCCAGATGGGTGTGCGTATCAAATATGCGGAATCCCGATTTCATGACGTTCTCTGTCAGCAGGGCAGGGCGGATACGATCAATTTTGTCATCTGCGCGCTGGTTAGGTTTCCGTTCAGGTCCCGGGTACGGTTTGCGGGATCGGCCAGGACGGACCCCACGGCTGCGGTGATCATGGCTGCCCCCGCATGGGTCGCCGGCGTCCCCAGCCATTCGAGCATCATCGCGACCGAGAGAATCGTCGCCACCGGATTGGCGATGCCTTTGCCCGCGATGTCCGGGGCTGAGCCGTGGGCCGGTTGAAAGACAGCGTATTGGTCGCCGATATCCGCGGAAGGCGCCATCCCCATACCGCCCACCAGGCCGGCGGCGAGGTCGGAGAGGATGTCGCCGAACATATTCTCTGTGACCAGAACGTCGAACGCTTCCGGGCGCTGCAGAAGGTACAGGGCTGCCGCGTCGACATACGTTCGATCGGTCTTAACATCCGGAAATTCTGTGGCGACTTCGTCGAAAACCTTTCGAAAGAACGCCATCGACGGAAGCACGTTGGCTTTGTCCACGAGGGTCACGTGTTTGCGCCTGCGCGACGCTTCGCGGAACGCCGCGCGAATGACACGCTCGGCGCCTGCGCGCGTGATTCGCATCCTGTCTTCGGCGAAGTGCGCATCAGCGTCAAACCGGTCCTTTCGGGAATAAAACAACCCTTCCGTGCTCTCGCGAACGAGCAGAAAGTCGATTGCGCCCGGTTTTTTGCCTCGCAGAGGCGAATCGTCCGAGTGATAAAGATAGACGGGCCGCAGCCCGCAATAGAGATCGAGCTTCTCGCGGAGATCGAGCTGTGGGGTCATCTCGACTCCACCGGGCCAACGCACGTCGGGAAGGCCCATCGCGCCGAGCAGGATGGCGTCGAAGGTCTTCACTCGTTCAAACACTTCCTCGGGGAGCGGATCGCCTCGGCGCAGATATTCTCCCGCGCCGACTGAAAACTCTTCAAGTTCGAAGCGCGCGCCAGCCGCCTTCGATTCGACGGCGCGTAGCACCTCAACACCGGCGGCTGTGATCTCGGGGCCGATGCCGTCCCCGGGCAGAACAGCGATACGAAATGCTTCTGAAGATTGACTCATGAAAAAAGAAGAAGTCTAATGTTGCGCGCGAACGATCAAGAGTCCAGGGGCGGCCCCGAAAGACGCGGGGCGATTGAACTGGTAGATCCCCGGTCCCGCAATTGGCGATTCCACCTTTTCTCCACTCCAGATGTTGATCCATTGCGCTGTAGCCGCGCCGCGAAGACTGTTCAGATTAATCGCGATCTCACGCTGGTCACCATAGTTCGGACGGGCGCCGCGACCGCCACCGGGAGGGGGAGTAGAAGCAGCATTCCCTGCATTCCCTCCTCGGCCCCCGCCAATACCCGACGGGCGCGGGAGTTGCTGCGCCAGGTAGGCATACACTTCGCCCGGGATTGCGAGGCATGGACCACCCATCGCCAGCTCCGGCCTCGGTTCCATCAGCCAATAGGGAAGCGTGGAGAGGTTCTCCTTGAGAATCTGGAATCGCGGCATGCCGGGCGGTTCGGGATCGGGCTTCACGAGATCCCATGCGGTGTTGGAGTAGTAATAGACAAAATAGCCGCCGGATAAGTAGACTTCATACGCCCCGCGGATCATATCCTGCCAATCCTGCTTTACCGGATAGGTCGGCAGGTCATCTACTCCGCGCTCGTAATAGAGTTCGGAATTCACGATCGGCCATGGAAGGAACTGGCGGTCGAAGAGCAAGTCCTCTTTCCAATAGAAGTGCTCCTGATCGGTGCGGAAATCGATGTTTCCGTTCAGCTTAGAATCCCAGTCGTAGACATCGTTGTCGTGGGCAGTGGTCAGGCGGTGGTAGCCGTCGTTCGCTCGGATGAGATCGATGAGGTGCTTCTCGAGTTGTTTGTCGCGTTCGTAATAGGCTTCCTTGGAAAAATCCCAAACGATATTCGGATAGGCCTGGTAGCGCGCGGTGACATAACGGAAATACCGCTCTTCATCCAGACTCCCCGGCTTCGGCCAGTTGACCATTTTGTTGTAGACCTTGATCATCACGTTCGCGACGATGCCTTTATCGAGAAGGGCGTTCATCATGCCGTCGTAGATATCGAAGAAGGCCGGGTTGAGCCGCGTGTGATCGGGTTGTTCATTCGTGCCGCCGAAGACGTAGGTGTCGACCGGGCCGTAGTCCCACTGATTCTGATGGCCCTTCGACCAGCTTGTGTCGTGCGCGTAGAGGCCGACCAGAACGTGATTGAATCCGCGCGCGGATATCTGGTCGATCAGATGATGCATCACCTTGCGCTCGGGGTCCTTCATATCCGCACCCCAAAGCCAGTCCGCCTCGTAGCCCATCAGGAAATAGTGGGAGCCATCTTCATAAAGGAAGTGATGGCGGTTGACGGGGTCCACACGCAGACCGCCGTGAATCGCCGGATTGGAATTCTTGGCGCAATCGATGTTGGTTTCCGTGTGACCGTTGAGCGCGGCGACCGGCGATACGGTAGTCATGGACCAGCGGCCGACAACGGTTGGCGAAAAGCGAATCTTCCACGTATTGGCGCCCGCATAAAAGCCCGGGACGACAATGCGGGTTCCGTCAGGACCGGCAAATTCGCCGCGAAGCTCGACATCGAACGGATTGCCGGTCGCCTGACCGGTCAGCGCGAAGTCATGCGGATGATACTGCTCGATGGTGATTGCCGGAAGCATTCGCGCAGCGGCAGTGAGGAGAAGGACTATCGGCAAACTTCGCATGAGTATTTTTCTGATCAAGTGTATTCGCTTGTGGCTACGCTGCCGGACACGATGGTATCGCGTTCTGCTGGCCAAACCGTTTCACCCGGCTGCGCGGCGCGCGGCAAAACTGAAAACCGCTTGCTTCGAGCGTGCCGAAGGGATCGAGTTCGCGCCACAGCCGTTTTGAGGCGAAGCCATCGTGAAATGTTTTCAAACGGCAACTGCCGAAACAGCATCCGGGCATTGACGGTTGGCAGGACGACCGGCCTTCGGCGCGCCGAGCATAGCGCAGCGTCCCACCGCTGACGCGAGGGTAGGGATGTTTGCGCCCAGGCTGGTGGGCCGCTATATAGTTGGCGCACGGCGTACCTTGCCTGCCTGCAATTTGTTTTTTTGTACGATTTCGTAGGCTCGATGAACGGGTAAAGGAGTGCGATGACAACTCGCGCCGGGGCCAACATCAGGCTTTGCCGCTGCTTCATTCTCGCCATCTTGGGTCTTGCGCGGGCTTCCGGGCAAACTTCGAGTCCGACCAGCATTTTTGCCCCCGCCTCAACTCCGGCAAAGTCCATTTACGGCTTCTCCTTGTTCGTCCTGGCGGTGACCGCAGTAATCTTCGCGGTCGTCTGCGGCATGTTGATTTACGCAGCCGTGAAATTCCGGAGCCGGTCCGGCGAGGATCAGAAAGAGCCGTTGCAAATCTACGGCAGCGATCAGCTCGAACTGGCATGGACGGTGATTCCGGTGTTGATCGTGATCGTGCTGTTCATGACCTCTGCGCGGATCATTCACGCCGTGCAGGATGCGCGAATGCCCGCGGGGACGATCGAGGTCACCGTCATTGGCCACCAGTTCTGGTGGGAATATCAGTATCCGCAGTACGGCTTTGTGACCGCCAATGAACTGCACGTTCCGGTCAGCGACCCGTCGCATCCGACGCCGACATTTCTCCGGTTACTCTCGGCCGATACAGACCACAGTTTCTGGATTCCGCGGCTCGCGGGCAAAACCGACTTAATTCCGAATCACCCGAACAACACCTGGATCGATCCGCATGAAACGGGGACTTATCTGGGCCAATGCGCTCAGTACTGTGGGACACAACACGCGAAGATGCTACTTCGGGCGGTTGTGGAATCGCGAGCCGATTTCGACCGCTGGGTGAGTGACCAGCGCCAAAAAGCAAACGAGGCCCCCGATGCGCAAGCCGAGGAGGGGCGGCGCGTCTTCAACAGCACCGCATGCATTAACTGCCACAAGGTTTCGGGAAGCGTCGCGAACGGCCTGTTCGGTCCAGACCTGACGCATTTGATGGGGCGCGAGACGATCGGCTCCGGCGCCGCGCAAAATAATGCGGCGAATCTCCGCGCGTGGATTCAAAACCCGGCTGCTATCAAGCCTGGCGTGTTAATGCCTTCGATGAAACTGACTGACAAGGAACTGGATGCGGTGACCGCTTACATGTTGACTCTTCGCTGAGGCGCATCGAGACAGGGAGAATTATGGCATCGGAATCCGTGCCCATCTCGGGCTCAATCCATCTGGAGCGGGAGTCAGGAAGAACGTGGCTCGAGACGCTTCACGAGTGGGTGATCACCGTGGATCACAAGAAGCTCGGGCTGATGTACATCGGCCTGGCTTTGCTCTTTCTCGTGATCGGCGGCATCGAGGCGATGGTGATGCGGCTTCAGCTTGCCGTTCCCCACGCGCAATTCGTATCCCCCGAAGTATTCAACCGAATGTTCACCATGCATGGGACCACGATGATCTTTTTCGTGGCCATGCCGGTCATGTTCGGGTTCGGCGTCTACCTGGTTCCTCTGATGATCGGCACGCGCGATATGGCTTTTCCCCGCCTCAATGCGTGGGGATTCTGGATTACCGCGTTCGGTGGCTTGCTGCTGTACTTCAGCTTCATCGGCGGCGATGGATTATACGGGGCGGGGGGCGCGCCGGATGTGGGCTGGTGGGCGTACGCGCCGCTCACTTCCCCCGCGTTCTCCAAAGGACACAGTACCGACTACTGGACGATCGCCCTTCTGGTCGCGGGATTCGGCAGCGTCGCGACGGCCGTGAATCTGGTCGCGACGGTCTTGTCGATGCGCTGCCCCGGTATGACGCTGGGCAAGATGCCGCTGCTGGTCTGGATGTATCTCGTAATGGGCGGAATGGTTTTGTTTACGATCACCCCGCTGACCGCGGCGCAAATGATGCTGATGGTGGACCGCTATCTCGGGGGGCATTTTTTCGACACGCAGGCCGGGGGATCCGCTGTTATGTGGATGCACTTTTTCTGGATTTTTGGACACCCCGAGGTCTACGTTCTCATCATTCCGACGTTCGCCTTCATTTCGGAAATCGTCCCGGTGTTCTCGCGGAAACCGATTTTCGGATATCCCATCATGGTGGCGGCCACAGTGGGTATCGGGTTCGTGAGCATGAGTGTCTGGGCCCACCATATGTACACGGTCGGCATGGCGTCTTACTCGAATGCGTTCTTTGTCCTGACCACCCTCAGCGTCGGCATTCCCACCGGCATCAAAATCTTCAATTGGCTAGGGACGATGTGGGGCGGCAAGATTCGCTATTCAACGCCGATGATGTTCGCGGTCGGCTTCCTGTTCCAATTCCTTATCGCCGGACTGACGGGAATCATGCTGGGCGCGGCGCCGTTCGACTGGCAACTCGGCGGGTCTTATTTTGTCGTGGCGCACTTCCATTACGTAATTGTGGGCGGCATTCTGTTCTCGTTGTTCGGCGCTTTCTACTACTGGTATCCGAAGATGACCGGGCGCTTGCTCGACGAGACGCTGGGCAAATGGCATTTCTGGCTTTTCCTGATCGGCTTTCACCTGACTTTCGATTTCATGCACATTCCCGGCCTTCTCGGAATGCCGCGGCGCATCTATACCTACGAACCCGGAAGAGGCTGGGAGGTGTGGAACCTGATCGTGAGCATTGGAGCGATTGTCCAAACGATCGGCACCCTGTGCTTCGTCTTTAACCTCATCTGGTCGTATTTCCGCGGGAAGAAGGCCGGCAACGATCCGTGGGATGCGTGGACGCTCGAATGGAGCGTCGCTTCGCCTCCGCCTGTTTACAATTTTGCGACTCTGCCCGACGTAAAGAGCCGCCGGCCGCTATGGGACATCAAGCATCCGGAAGACCCGGACTGGAAATACGAATGAGGACTCACTCATGAGCGCAATGCCCGCAGCTTTGACGCCCGAGTGGACGCTTCCTTCACGAGGGCGCATCGGAATGTATTGCCTGATCGCCGCCGAAGCAGCGATTTTCACGATCTTCGTCGTCGCGTATCTCTTCTATATTGGGAAAAGCGTCAACGGGCCGATGCCCCGCGACGTGCTGGAAGTCCCGGTCTTCTATACGGTCTGCCTGCTCTCCAGCAGCATTGTTATACATTTTGCGGAGCGAGCGCTGGAGCGCGGCCAACTCGGTTCTTTTAAGATTCTCTGGTTTCTCACGTTCGCTTTGGGCGCGATATTTCTGGTCGGTACGGGATTCGAGTGGCGCCACCTCATCGAGCACGGCCTGACCATTTCGACGAACCTTTTCGGTACGACGTACTATTCGCTCGTCGGACTTCATGCCCTTCACGTTTCCGTGGGTCTGATCGGATTCCTGATCGTCATCGCGTTCTCGCTTGCCGCGAAGGTGACTGAGGCGCATTCTCCGCAAATCAGCGTCTTCGCGCTCTACTGGCACTTTGTCGACGCGGTTTGGGTTGTGGTTTTTACAGTGGTCTACATCGTGGGGCTGCGCGCATGAGCAACGATTTCAACGGCGGGAGCCAGCCGGCGAAGGTCGAACTTCCAGCGCCGACAGCATGGCCCGTAGTTCTCGCGTTTGGCGCCACGCTGCTGTTCGCTGGCCTCCTGATGAGCGCCGACATCAGCATTGTCGGCGCAGTCCTGTTGGTCGCCAGCTCGATTGGCTGGTTCCGCGACGTGTTCCCGCACGAGCGGCACGAAATGGCGCCCGTCGAACCGGTGGTTGAACCGATCACCACGGCGTGGGCGGAGGTGACGCGCGCCGTGATCGCGCCCGAAATCCATCGTCTCCGCATCCCGGTCGAAATCTATCCTGTCAGCGCCGGCATTAAAGGCGGAATTGCCGGGAGCGTGGCGATGGCTTTGCTTGCCGGAATATACGGCGTCACCCAAGGCAGCATTTGGTACCCCATCAATCTTCTGGCGGCGGTCGTACATGCGGAGCCGATGCAGCTTTCGACGGAGTACCTCAAGTCCTTCAATCCGGGATTACTGCTGGTCGCCTCATTGCTCCACCTCGTGACGTCCGTGCTGGTTGGTCTGTTGTACGGCGTGATGTTACCGATGTTTCCGCGACGGCCCATTATATTGGGCGGCTTGATCGCCCCCATTGTGTGGTCAGGGCTTCTTTACGCGACTCTGGGCATAATCAATCCGCTGATGAACCAAAGGATCGATTGGAAATGGTTCGTCTTATCGCAAATCGGCTTCGGCGTTGTGGCGGGGCTGGTGGTGGTCCGTCAGGCGCGCGTGCGCACGCGGCAGTTCATGCCGTTTGCAATGCGCGCCGGAATCGAGGCTCCCGGCATGAGACATGAAGACTCGGAGCGGAGCGATCAGCCTTGAGATTTGTCTTTCTCCTTGCCGGCATCCTCGCGCTGACCGCTTGTAACGATCTACCCGGCCGGCCCGGTCCTCGTCCGGAGGTCGTTCGTCCGGACGAAGTTCTGGATTTCAATGTTCTCTACAAAGAGAACTGCTCTGGTTGCCATGGCGCGGATGGCAAGGGCGGCGCGTCGATTGCGTTGAGCAACCCCGTGTATCTTGCTCTCGCGGACGACTCCGTGCTGAGGTCCGTCACCGCAGGCGGCGTCCACGGTACTGGAATGCCGGCGTTCGCGCAAAGCAATGGCGGATCCCTCACGGACAAGCAGATCGACGTGATCGTCGGCGGAATTCGCGCCTGGGCGCGTCCCGATGCGCAGCGGGACGCGAACCTTCCCGCATACTCCGCACCGGCGCCCGGCGACGCGCAGCGCGGCGCGGATGTTTATAAGACGTTCTGTTCTTCGTGCCACGGCGCGGACGGTCAAGGCACTAAAGCGGGCAGTTCCATCGTGGACGGAAGCTATCTCGCGCTGGTCAGCGATCAATATCTTCGAACCATTGTGATTGCGGGCCGTCCGGAGCTGGGCGCGCCGGATTGGCGGTCTGACGTCCAGGGGCGGCCGATGGCAGGGCAGGACATCGCGGACGTCGTTGCCTGGCTAGTCGCCCAGAGGCCTCCCTATCCAGGCCAGCCCTACGCGACGTTACAAGCACGGCAACCCGAGGAGGCTTCGAAGTGATTCCTGAAGAACAACTATCGCGACGGGGCGTTTTGACGAAGCTGGGAATTCTGTTCAATGGCGTGGTGGCGGCGCTTCTCGGGGTACCCATCGTGGGATTTATCTTGTCGGCAGTCACTCGAGGACGCGGCGCCGGATATAACTCGTGGGTGACACTGGGCGCGGCCAGCGATTTCCCGGTGGGCGAGACGCGCCTCGCAAGTTTCCGTAATCCGTATGTCGGCCCGACCGACGGCAAGACCGCAGACACGGCGTGCTGGGTGCGGCACATCGAAGGCGATCGATTCCAGGTGTTCGCGGTCAACTGCGCGCATCTTGGCTGCCCTGTTCGGTGGTTTCCGCAGTCGGGCTTGTTTCTTTGTCCCTGCCACGGCGGAGCCTACTATCGCGATGGCTCACGAGCAGCGGGCCCGCCCGAGCGCGGGATGTTCGAATATCCGTACAAGTTGGAAAACGGTCGCGTGCTGATTCAGGCGGGCGAACTGCCCACGCCCGGCGCGGCCTCGGCGAAGCTCGGATGCGGAGGGTGCGGAAAGAGTTCGCCGTGCGCATGATCTGGCGAATCGGAAAGTGGTTCGACCGAAGGCTGCAGCTCGCGGCGCCTGTCCGAGAAGCCGTGGAGCATCCGGTTCCGCGGAACACAGCGAGTTGGTGGTACATATTCGGGAGCGCCGCGCTGACCGTATTGATCCTCCAATTCGTCACGGGAATTTTGCTCGCGCTCACCTATGTTCCCTCGGCGGCCGAGGCATGGAACAGCTTGCAGGGTCTGAACCAGGAGGTGACGCTTGGATGGTTCATTCGCGCCCTGCACGGGTGGGGCTCCAACTTCATGGTCGCGATCGTTCTGATCCACATGATCCAGGTCTTTCTCTTTGGCGCCTTCAAATATCCGCGCGAGCTGACCTGGGTGGTCGGCGTCTTCCTCCTGCTCATGACGTTGGGAATGGCCTTCACGGGTCAGGTGCTTCGCTTCGATCAGGACGCGTACTGGGGATTGGGCATTGGAGCATCCATCGCAAGCCGCACGCCCGTGCTTGGTCCCGCGGCGGTGAGGCTGATGCTCGGGGGCCCAATTATCGGCGGCGCGACGCTTTCCCGGTTCTTTGCTATGCACGTGTTCGTCATTCCCGGAGCGCTGATTGCCTTCGTCGGCCTGCATCTCCTGATGGTGCTGAAGCTCGGGATCAACGAATGGCCGATGCCCGGGCGCATCGTCCGTAAAGCTACCTACGATAGCGAATATCATGAACTGACCCGGACCGACGGCGCTCCCTTCTTCCCCTACGCCGTTTGGAAGGACCTGTTCTTTTCGGCGGTTATTCTCGCCGCGATCGCGCTTTGCGCGGCTTTCTTCGGTCCGTTCGGACCGACGGGGCAGCCCGATCCCACCATCATCCAGACAGTTCCGAAACCTGACTTCTTTTTCCTGTGGCTTTACGCGCTGCTTGCGCTTCTTCCGCCATCGATGGAAACGCCCGCTCTGCTGATCGGACCTGTGATCGTGATCGGCTTGCTGATTGCGCTGCCCTTTCTGGCCGGCGAAGGAGAAAAGAGCTGGCGCCGGCGGCCGATTGCGGTGCTCTCCATCGTCCTGATCGCAGTTGCGCTGCGGACGTTTACGAACCTCGCCGAATACTCGCCATGGAGTCCGGAGATGACCGCGTGGAGCGGCGAGCCGATTCCGGAGAAGATCCTTCATGGCAGAACGGCGCTGGAGCGCCAGGGCGCCGTCGTGTTTCAGGAGAAGCAGTGCCATAACTGCCACGCGCTCGAAAGCAAGGGCGGCCAGCGGGGTCCGGCTCTCGATACAGTCGCCGCGCGGCTTACGAAGGATCAACTCATCCGCCAGGTGTTACAAGGCCGAGGCAACATGCCGGCGTACGGGAACAGTCTGAATCCCGCGGAGACGACAGCGCTCGTGGCATTCCTCCAGGTCCTGCACAACCCTGGTCAGGCGCCTGCTCTCGATGCATCGCGAGCCGTCCAACCGACTCCCTAGGACGAGGCTATGGAAGCCGTTCCCTTAACAGCCGCCCTGATTCTAATCGGGTTTCTATACGTCGCTGGCTGGATTCGCTCTCGAAAAATCATCCCGCTGTGGCGCGTCGAGAGTTTTCTTTGTGGACTGATCCTCGTATGGCTCGCCGCAGCCTCTCCACTCGCGATGCTTGATGAAGAATTACTGACCGCCCATATGGCGCAGCACCTTCTCCTGATGACCATCGCGCCGGCGCTCCTTTTGCTTGGGCTTCCTATGCTGCGGCCTTCGGTGAATCCGCTACTGTGCTGGTTCACATCCGCCGCGACTCTCATCGCCTGGCACATCCCGGCTCTCTTTGAATTGGGCTTCGCATCGATGCTCTGGCATCACATAGAACAAGCATCGTTTTTTTCTGCGGGATTGCTCTTCTGGCTGCCGGTGTTCCGGCTTCACGCGCAATGGGCGATCCTGATCTATCTCTTCATGGCGACGCTGCCGTGCGATGCGCTATCCGCGTTTCTCGCGTTTTGTGGCCACGTCGTGTACCCGCATTACAATAGCGCGCCTCGTCATTTCGCTCTTTCCGCTCTTGAGGATCAGCAGTGCGCGGGCGCATTGATGTGGACCTGCGTTACGTTCGCCTATCTGATCCCGGCGGTGGCGGTGACGCTGAGGCTGCTCTCGCTTGCCGGCAGCTCAATACCGAAAGACAGTTCCCGCGCCGCATTGTAGCGGCGGCGCGCCACCGATAATATCTCCGTTTACTTCCTCTCCGGCGACAGCGAATGCCTCGCGCTGCGTCGTGCGCGCAGCCCGTATTCCCCTCGCATCAGCCCATAATCGGTTATCGGGCTGCCAAAAACGCAGAGCGGTCAACGTGTTGTCAGGCCCGCTGCTCGTCGCCTATGGTCCCCCGAAGCCAGGTCCCGCTATGGTTTCATTGCCGATCCGATCGGACCAGTCTATTCGTGCCGCAGAGCCGCCAGCGGATCAATTCGGGATGCTCGCCTTGCCGGCGCATAGCCGGCGAGAATCGCGGCGCTCAGGAGCAGGGCGCCAGCCAGCGCCAGAGTCCCCGGGTCGTTGGGCTGGGTCTCGAACAGAAACGATTTGACCAGCCGGAACGCGATCAACGCGATAGGTACGCTGATCGCGAGCCCCACCGCCGCCAGTATCAGAGCGCGGCGGAGAACCATCCAAAGCACCGCGCCGCGTTGCGCGCCCAGCGCCATACGGGTTCCAATCTCGCCGATTTGCCGCGCGACGTTGTACGACATCGTCCCGTAGAGCCCCACGCACGCGATCAGGAGCGCGAGAACCGCAAAGCCCGCGCATAGTTTCGAGAACGTGATTTCCCGGCTGATCGTCCGATCGATTTCCGCAGCCTGTGTGGCGACGTTTGTGACCGGTATGCGTGAATCTGCCTCCCGCACGATCTCCCGCACACTCCTTACATAACTCGGCGGATCACCTGCAACGCGCAGCGCGTAGGTCACCCGGTCCGAAGGGAACTGGCGGGCCGCTGCAAACACGGTCATGGAACCGCCGTCTCCTTTCAGACCGCCGTAGCGCACGTTCGCCGACACGCCCACGATTTCGAGGTCGCGTTTGTCGTCTTCGAACGTGATGCGTCGGCCCAACGGATTCTCGTTCCCGAAGTAAATCCGCGCCAGCCGTTCGCTGATCACCGCGACCGGCGGGGAGCCCGCCTGGTCGCGCTCGTCAATCTCACGCCCGGCCAGGATCGGAATCTGCATCGTCGTGAGGAAACGCGGTCCGGCGGCCATGACGCCTGCGCCCGCGATGGTCGCAGCGCCGATCTTCATGGTCCCCCTGTATGCCCCCCCGGCGCTGCCCGCACTGATGATCGAAGATTGCGAAAGCGTCGCGCTGCTAACCCCGGGGATCGATTCCAGGCGCTTGCGCAGGTTCGCGTAAAAGGTGGTCATCTCCGGCTCGCGATGCCCGGCCTGGCGCGCATTCAGCGTGAACAGAAGGATGTTCTCGCGGGCGTATCCCAGTTGGACGGAATGCAACTTGTTGAGTGTGCGGACAAACAGACCCGCGGCGACCATGATGAGGAAAGAGATCGCGATCTGGGCGACCACAAGAACGTGCTGCGCGCGGCGGCGCGGTCCGCCCCCACGGCCATCTTTCAGCGTGGGCATGACGTCCGGACGCGTCGACTGAATCGCCGGAGCGAGGCCAAATAACAGACCGCAAATCACGGAGAGCGCAGCCGTCACGCCGAGAACCTTCCAGTTCAGTTCCGCGTGCAACGTAAAGTTCTCCTGCCCGTTGGAGAGCAGAAGCGTCAGCGTTCGCATTCCCCACATCGCAAACAGGACCCCAAACGCTCCGCCGAGCGACGCCAGCATCACGCTCTCGGTGAGCAACTGCCGCACGACGCGGAACCGCCCTGCTCCCAGGCTCAGCCGGACAGCTATTTCGCGCCGCCGCGCGGCGGCCCTTGCCAGCAGCAAATTGGCGATGTTCGCGCACGCGAGCGCCAGGATCAATCCCACCATCACCAGCAGTACGTACAGAGGCTTCGAATATTGACGGCGAAGGCTGCCCAGACCCTCAGCGCCGGGATTCAGAATCAGCGCGGGCAGTTTGGCGCGCTCACCTTCGGTCTTCGCGGTGGTGGCAACCCATTGACGAAAACGCGGAGCCAGGGCTGCCTGCGCCTGGGCCATAGTGACACCGGGACGCAGACGGCCCATCATTTCGATCCAGTAGAAGTTTCCGTCGCTGTACACACGAGCTGCTTCGGGGCCGTCTGTGAGCAGATTCGTGCGCAACGGAAGGTAGAGATCCGGCGCCGCCGCGGGGTCGACTCCGAAGAATTCCGGCGGCGTGACGCCGATCACCGTGAAGGGAATGTTATCGACGAGAATCGACTGTCCAATCGCATTTGCAGGTCCGCCGAAGCGATTCTGGCTTGTCGCAAAACTGATGACGGCGACCGCCGTTGCGCCGGGACGATCGTCTTCGGCGCTGATCAGACGTCCGGCGGCCGCCGACACTTCGAGGCCGCGAAAATATTCGCCGGTAACATATTCCGCGCTGGCGCTCGTGGCCTGCCCGCGGACCGCCAAGGTACGGTGTAGTCCGTTGAAGTATCCGAAGAGCGTGGAAAAGACGGGATTCTCTTCACGAAGGGTCTCCAACGCGGGGTACGGGAAAATCCCGCTGGCCAGGGCGCCTTTGTCGCCCGGCCAGAAATGGCCTTGTATCCCGTGCATGACGTGGACCCATTCCTTATTGCCCTCCTGGGGCGGCCGGCTATGCCAGTTCAGAACCACCAGCGACTCGGGATCGCCCACCGGCAGCGAGCGCAGCAGAATCGACTCCATGAAGCTGTAGATCGCGGTATTGGCCCCGATACCGAGCGCCAGCAACAGTACCGCCAGGGCGCTGAATGCCTTGTTGGCGGTCATGGTGCGCATGCCGTAACGGACATCCTGCTCCAGTTCCGACAAAAGCCGTGTTGTCCAGATCTCCCGAGAGTCTTCGCGCTTCAGCCCGACATTGCCGAATCGACGCCGCGCTTCAGCCTGCGCGCTCTCGGCAGTCATGCCGTCTGCTTCGAGTTCCGCGGCTTTTTCCGCAAGGTGGAGTTCCATTTCCTCGCGGAGCGCCTCGCTGCGCCTGGCGCTCTCCGTCCAATACCTCAGCCGCCGCATCAACATGTCCGTTACTCCGTTCCCATGACACGGGCGATCGCCAGCGTGAGTTTCGCGTACTTCCGGGTTTCAGCCGCCAGTTGTTTGCGGCCAGCCGCAGTGATCTTGTAAATCCTCGCCCGCCGATTAGTCGACGTCACGCCCCAGATGCCGTTGATCCAGCCGTTCAGCTCCAGCCGCTGGAGAGCGGGGTACAGCGAGCCCTCCTCGACGAGGAGTTCGTTGTCGGACGATTGCTGAATGAACTGGACGATGCCGTATCCATGGAGGTCGCGGAGGGACAGTGTCCGCAGAATCAGCATGTCCAGTGAACCGGGCAACGAATCGTTCTTTTGCGCTTTGCGTCCCATGCCTAGAATTCTTAGCTTACGCGCCGAGATTACGCGAGTCAAGCGGTGGACTTGACGCTTTGGGCCGGATTTCTATTCAGCAGGTCACGTGAAAAATGGCATTGGTGTCGCGGGGATGCTGCTTCATCTTCTCAATGGCTTCGAGGGTCGGCAGAATGAGGAGCTTGATTTTGCGACGGGCGGCTTCACGCTTCACCTCATCCATTACCGGTAGGGCGCCGGTTCCGGTACCGATGACGAGCCGCTTGCAAGTCCAGGGGATTGGTTCCTCAACTGAGACCGGAGTATGCCCGAATTCGCCGCGAAACTTTTTCGATGCTTTCTTCTTGCGCTTGCGCACTTGTCCGTGGTCGATCACCACGTCATGCTCGTAGGTGATGCCATCGATTCGAATGGAGCCGAAGGAGAACGCGTCGAAGCGCATGGCTACGCCTCCGTGACCATTATCTCGCCTGCGCTCGGCCACGAGAATATCAGCCTGCGGGCGTAAAACTCGAATCGGCAGGGAGGTGTGGAACGTGATCCTCTGTGATCTCTGCGACAACCAGAAGGAATGTTTTCAAAAGGAGATCGATGGCCGGGAATTCGACATCTGCGCGCACTGCTGGAGGCCACTCGAAGAGAAGCTGAGAGGCAAAGGACGGGCGAATAGGAAGCGGGAGATGGTTTTCCTGCCTCCACCGATCACGCCAGAGACGGAGGAGCCAAAGACGCCGCCGGGCCTGCCTCCGAAGATTATTGGCCAGGTGGAAAGGGCCAATTGACTCTGGTCGCCGACTTCCGCGACGCTCTGTCACTCATGCCGCAATGCAACCATTGGGTCCACTTTTGCTGCGCGCCCGCACGGCACGATACACGCCGCGCACGCGATCGCCGCGAGTAGTCCCGAAACCGCGAGAAACGTGTTGCGGTCGGTCGGAGTTACTCCCTTGACATCGATTTGAGAATCGCAAGCTCTATGCCCGGAGCAAGCAAGTATGGCGCCCGACGAATCGCGCGATCTGTTTCCCGGAGCGCTGGGAAATGATGATCCTGCACTGTCTCAGGCACGAGCCGATGAACGGCTACGCCTTTGCGCAGGCGCTTACGGCGATGACGGGATCAGACAATCAGTTCTGCGAAGGCCTGTCGATGTGATCGATGACGATGAAGTCGCGGGGCCCTCTGGCAGGCACGAGCTTCAGCCCGAGCTGTTCCTGCAGCGCGGTAACCAGAGTAGGTATATCTGATGGCGAACCGGGCTCAGCAGCTGTCTCGTCGGGCGCAAATTCGAGCACTACATCGAATTTTCCGGTGAGGCCGGTCTTATCGGTAACCGGGCGGTCCGTTTCGCGGACAAGGTATGCCGACAACTCGTCCAGCGCAATCGCTTTGCCAACCAGGAACCTGTTCGGTCCGTGCGTTAGGGTCACGAGGAAATGGCACGGTTGTCCAGGCCGCCGAGGTGGGATTCTAAAGTGCCCCTCGGGCGTGAAGCCTGGAAGGGTCGTCCCATCGGGACCTTTGGGATTCATTCCCGGGGGAAGATCGAGGTCGCATTTTCCAGGCTCGTCGACGGTTGATCTAAGTCTTGAGCCGCCTTTCGCCAGGGTTAAATCCCAGGTGGGGACGATTTTGGTTTCGTAATGCAGCTTCAGCCCGAACCTGTCTTCCAGCAACGACTGCAGCATGGGACCGAACATAGTGGGCTTGCTGGAATTCCCCTCCGCCTTCGCTTCGACAGTGTAAAGGTCGGAAGTGACCCAGGCGGGAGCTCCGCTGATGGGAGGCATCCGCATTGCAAACGTGGGCTCGGTCTTACCATCGGCGTAACGGACGTAAGCGTGCTGGACAAGCGTCATTGCGGTCACGCAGCTTATGGTGATTCGGCCGGGCGACCAGGCCCCCGGGGCTCCTTCGCCGCCAGCGCCGCCCCGCCCTCCGCGCGCCGCCGTATTTGGATCGCACCGGCGAACGGACGCGACCTCGAATTTCTGCCTCGGGGCGATAGGCTGAGGCGTTGGAGTGCCCGTCACCTGGGGCGCTGGCGATTGCGCGTGAATCTCGCTTATGTTGCCGACGCCGATCAGTAAGCCAACGAGGATCGGACCAGTCAGCGCCGCAGCTCCCGCGCATGCGAGCAGAAGTTTCTTCGCGCGATTCCATTCCGGCAACCTGCGGTTCAGTATGACCGCTTTGTTTTGCATACCAAGAATTCTTAGCTTACGGCGGCGAGATTACGCCAGTCAAGTTCTCGATGGAACTTCTTCCCGAACGTAGATCGGGGTTTCGCGGGCGGAGATCAGGGAATTACTTCCAGATTGCCAACCGTCAAGTATTGGAACTGGCACGGGAGAACCCGACGCCGTCGAGCCTGGATGGCCCATGGCCACAGGAGCCGAAAGCGCGACAACCCGCATCAACTCCTGGCGCACAGTAGATCAAATCAAATCAGGAAGACCATACCCGATGGGCTGCCCACTGGCGTGTAATTTCCTGTGAAGGCAAGGGATCCAGAACCGCCCCCGTCTCCCTGCTCGTCGCCTTGGGCATCGTCTCCCCGGTTAATCGCGAAAGTGGTAACGTTGTCAGCGCGCTGATTACCAACCGCGATGAACCGCCCAGAGGGATCGATGGTAAATATTCTCGGATAATCCCCCAGTGTTGAAGCGTGGCTTACCTGAGTCAGTGTGCCATCATGGCCGACGGAGAAAACGCCGATGGTGTCGCTCGTGCGGTTTGCCCCGTAGACGAAGTTGCCGTCGGCGGAGACGCGGATTTCCGAAGTGAAGTCCGTTCCGGCGAATCCCGGCGGCACACTCTGGATGATCTGTTGCGCTGTAAGAGCTCCCGTAGCGGCGTTGAAATGCCAGAACATGATGGTGGACGCTTCTTCCTGAATGGAGTACATCCAGATCCCGTTGGGGTGGAACGCGAAGTG